>OHIM01000003.1_pt1 | contig 161398 bp, 163 predicted proteins | sample 1568271 | NCBI WGS metagenome assembly OHIM01 (sample SAMEA3879580, study PRJEB24766) | human gut metagenome | biome: human-associated habitat; feature: feces | place: USA | collected 1985/1987
TCGGCATAACTGTTTCCGTTGACGAAGTTCACCGCATCCAGAAAGCGGGCGTAAACCTTACGCCGGACCACCGTTCCGCCGACCAGACTCTGCAGATCTTCCGCCATCCCGGTGATCATGCCGTGCAGGTTAGAGACCGTCAGTGTCGGACGGGCAGCACTGCCCTTGCCGTTCATCTCAAATCCACTCCCCTGAATGGGATAGGCCTGATACTGCCGACTCTGCCAGGTGACAGACTCACCTTTTTCGTTCTGCTCATTACAGAAAAAGTAGCGATCCCCGCCTACCTCGGTCAGGTCGATTTCCCAGAGCACCACGCTGGCCGACTGCTCCGCACGAATGCATTCATTCAGCGTTTCCTGTTGTATGTCCTGCATCAGATCACCACTTCGTCAAACTGACACGAAAAATCGGTATAGGTGATATGTTCTGTCGCTGACCACGTTCGACACACCACTCTGATTTTTCTGTTAATACCAGGCGGGCGCCAAAAAAAAGATTTATAGCCTTCATGCCGGGCTAAAAATTTTTCAAATGAATCACGTTCATTCGCCTCAACTTTGAAATCACAGGTGAAAACGCGCAGAGAATGATTAAGTCCATTTGGACTTCGTTGCTCATAACCATCGCCAAATCTTACAGTTTTTATCGATGGTTTATTTTCTGTTTTCATTCCATCCTCTGGTAACCAGTGAAATTCTTCCGTATTAGCCACTTAACATTCCCCCATCACGTCGCATATTTAACAGATTGCCCTGCACCCGCTGATCAACCATCCCCATAAGTGCTTTTATTGCCTGAGGGCCAATCTCTCCATTCTGGCCGTCATTTTGAATAGTGATTTGGTATACAGGGGCATAGGTAATATCTCCGCCTCCATTACCACTTTTACTATTAATAGCTCTGACACCAAGAGAACCATCGGAAGTTCGTGTTAATGGCATAATGGCTTCCGGACCAGCCTCACCAAAAACACCAGCCCCTTTTGCAAAAGCAAAAAATTGCGGGGAATCATAAATACCGTTCGAATACGTGTTCAATGACGGAGACTCATAAACACCGCCCTTTGCATTCGGAATAAATTTACTAATAGCACTCCCGATAGTTCCTAAAATCCCCCCCGAAGAACTGTTACTAATGCTGTCGAAAATCCCAGTAATTGAAGCCTTTAATGCTATTCGACTAAGATCCGAAATCACGGAAGTAGCGAAAGAACGAAAATTTGCCTTGCCTGTCGTGACAAAATCACCCAGCGCATCGGTCATTCCATCAAACATCTGAGTCGTGGTTGATTTTATCTGCTCACTGATATCCTTAGTGTCATCCAGCCAGTTATTGAATCCCTGGGAGGCACCACTAACCCAGTCTCCTGCCTGAATATCGAGCTGCTCGTTTTTCTGTCTGACAATTTCTTTTTCTCGTTCCAGAGCATCATTCAGAGCCTGCATTTTCTCCTGAAAAACATGATTTGACATCCCACGGGATTTATCTGCATAGTCACGTTCAAGTTGCAGACGCTGATTGTTATATTCACGTTCAATCCGCAGTAATTCCTGCTGGCGTTGCTGATTTTTATCGCCAACCCCATAACCAGCAATCTGAATATCATACCCCTGTTGACGATTATCAATCGAAGCCTGCAATGAATCACGCCATGCAGCTATTTCGGCGGATTCCTTGATTAGCCTGTTATTTTTTTCAATCGCAACATTTTTCTCCATCAACGCGGTTATTTCTTCCCGGTGTAAGAGAAGCGATTTCTGATCCTTGGTTAATTTCGATGACGGTCGTGACTCCAGGTCGGCAATCTGCTGACGCCACTTAACCAGTTCCTGTTCAGAGGAACTTAATTTAACGGTTAATTCAGTTTGTGAACTTAGCAACGCATTCTGTTGATTCAGATGATCAATCATTCGTTGGGCAGCATCATCCGAATAACCTTTCGCCTTTGGTTGCTTTGGATCTTTATAACGCTCATTTATTTGAGCGATAAGATTATTATATTCTTCCTTTGAATACTGACTCTTTAGTTTTTCCAGTTTTGCAAGTTCACTAGCTCTCTGCTGCTCCCGGGTCTGATATTGTTTTGAAAAGGCATCTGCTCTCTGTCTGAGTTCAATTCCTTCCTGTTGTCGCTTGTTGTAATCGTTTATTGATGAATTTAGTACGTCCTGAGCAATTTTTTCTGCTTGAAGTACGCCCAATTGCTGCTTTAATCGTGCCAGCCTTTTATTTTGAGCTCCGCCATCTCCAATGCCACCTAACCCGAAAACTCCGGGTCGGGTATTTTTTTCTATTTCATCAATTTGACGGAGAACATCTGAGATTTTTTGATCAAGGGAGGCCTCACGGCCAATATCCAGCATGGAATCCCATGCCCATTTTGCGGAGTCTGCGACAGCTTTCCATGCAGTCTCAAGATAACCAAGATTTTCTTTAATCTGGTTGGTGCGCTGGATCATTGAGGATGAGTATGCTTCTGTCGCAATGCGGGCGGCCTCCTGCTGGTTCCCTTCATCCTGTAGCGCCTTAATCTGGTTATAAGTCGCAATTGTCAGAAAATGGTACTGATCATTAAGTTTTGATATGGCACTGACAGGATCCTTTGCAATTTCATTGAAGTCATTAACCAGTTGTTCGGTTGATATTCCTGTTACTTCGCTCGTTTTTACTATCGCTGTCGTCACTTGCTCCAGCGAACTGCTCGCTACCTTTCCCGAACGCACAAGCTGGTTTAATACTGCCGCCGCAGCGCCAGTTGTCGAATCAGCCGCATTCCCGGCACGTTGAGCTATATCGGCCAATTGCCCGCTGGTTGTCCCCAACTGATTTCCGGTAAGAATAAGAGATTTATTAAATTCGTCCTGCTCCTGAGAGCCTTTATAGTAAGCCAGCCCTAAGACGCCAACGGCTGCTGCGGCCAGGGTAAAAGGATTAATTAATCCCAGCACATAAGAACCAACACCTTTGATCGCCGGGCCAATCCCACCGAACATATCTTTTAGCTGGCCGCCCTGCTGCATTAACACCATAAAAGGCGACTGACCAGTGGACAACCCAACAACAATATCCGTCATTTGTGCAGGCAACATGCGCATAGCAAAAGCCGTTTGTTTTGCCGACATTCCGGTTTTGCTTAATTGAGATTGAGTAACCTCAAGCTCACTCCGCATAGCACGAAGTTTTCCAGAAAGTTCCTCATACATTTCAGGAGAGAGCATCCCCTTAGCTTTTGCTTCATTGAGCTGTTTCTGTTGTTCTACCAGACGATTAAAAGCAGTTCCGACAGGGTCAAGTTGAGCAATCAGACGTTGCAAAGCAGCAACCTGTTCATCATGCGCTTTTGCTGCTTCTCGCTCTGCCTGAGCCTCTCCGGTAAGCTCTCGCCGTGTTTCCTGTATTTTTCGGCTATAATTCTCAAACTGAGAACCATTTATTTTCCCGGATGCAAACGCAGCATTAAGTTCATCCTGCTGTTGTTCAAGATTTCTTAGCGCCGCAGCCAGAGGGTCGATCTTGTCCAGCATTCTTTGAAAGGCCTGAGCCTGCGCTTCCTGCTGGGCGGCAGCAAGTTTTCCGGCCTTCTCGGCTTCTCTCTGCGCTTGCGCAACCCCGCTCAATTCCTCTGTGGTTTCATTAAGTTTACGGACAAGAAATTCATATTCTTCTTTATCAATAAGCCCTTTATCGAAAAATTTCTTTAATTCAGAATAGCGTCGACCGACAGTATCAATTGCGGCACCAACTGGATCAATAGCTGCTTTTAATTTTGCGAGCGCGTTCTTCTCATCTTCTGTTGCCTTAGTCACTTTCCCTGCGCTATTTGCAGCAGTTTCCCCGGCCTGCGTCATTTTGACTAATGAGGAGGTCAGATTGTCAGCATTATTTTTTGCTCCAGTGCTATCAATAATTATTGCGAGACGCGAGGTTTGCTCTGCCATTTATTAAAACTCCAGACAACAAAAAGCCCACCGAAGTGGGTTTCAGGCGACATAATAGTAGATATAGCGATTACGAGGCCACGCAATGCTTTTCTCCAGGAGCATCATCGATTTAATTAAAGACACCATCACATCTCTGTAACAGAGTGTACGTAATTAACAACTACACACACTGATTCTGAAAATACTGGTCATCCAGTGCAAAGATCACTGCTTCAAACTCATCGCGCTCAATCAATACCGGATGAGTGGCTAAATATTCATTTATCTCTGTCAGAGATAAAGGCAAAGGCACCCCGGTCATTCCAGCATAACGTCGGGCACGGGATATTACCGAATAGGCGTACAACAATTCCTTAAGCACCGGGTCTATTTCTGGTTCCGGTATCGGTGGCAACCTGAGTTTTTCTCGCTTCCATCTTGCCTTTTCCCCCCTTTCTCCCCCGAACTCCGATAACCACCGCTGGGCGGCTATGGCTTTTTTATCGTATCCTGCTTCTGCTGCTCTTTACCCTGGGCGATGCTGGCTGCTTCTGCAAGGATCTGCCAGTACAACTCTGGATTCTGCTTAAGCAGCGCGATCCCTCGTTCTGGCGTATATTCCAGTGCAACCTCAACACCATTAACCAGTTCACCAACCCCTTTCCAGTCTTTCAGCAGATAACGAGCGGCATTATCAATGAGTAAATCATCAACAGAATCCACCTCGGAAACCTTTGAAATATCAAACTCCTTCGTTCCGACGTGCAAACTGGCATCCATTTTCTCAATGTGGCGACGGATTAATGCATTACGGGAGCGATACTGATCGTTATCGCTGCTTGCCACCAACAGTTTTAACCCGTCTACAGGTTTTAAGTCCTTCATTGGCGTAAACCAGCGTTCTCCACCAATGATAATTTTCTGATTAAGAATAAACATCCATAACCTCATTCAATGCGTCCCCCTGTAGGGCAGTACCACAGGAGGAATAACGGAAAATCAACTAATCGCCTCAGCACTGGCTTTTGCGATCACGGCAGCCGGGGAATTTTTTTTTCTGGTTATCGTAGGTGCTTCATCTGCTGCGGTAATGCTCAATTGAACCTGGATAATGTCGCTATTACCCCCATCAGGCCATTCACCTGACACCTGAACCTTCGGGAAACTGAAAGTGTATGCCCCCTCTCCATTCGAAAGCGTGAAGCTGAACGGAACTGTTTCTCCAGTCAGTGTTTTACTCCAGATTTCCCACGCGGCTTTAGACCATGAAAGCGTCACCGTACCGGACGGTGTAAAAGTAGTCGGAATATTTGCTCCTGCATAAGGCGAGCCAGTCCCGATACAACGCTGTGTCTGGAGTTTGTTATCGAACTGAATATCAAAACTGTCGATACAAAAACCGTTACCTCCGGCAACACCATTCAGGCTTACTGCTGAAACCTCCTTAAACGAATAACGTAGCTTTCCTGCACTATCCACAGGTTCGCCTTTGATAAAATTCGTATCATCGGCCTTTGATTCCCAGTCCAGTCCGGCAAAGGTTACGGTCGCTGTAATATCGCCGTCGTTAGGGATCTGCATTTTCCATGAGCCAACCTGCGCTCCTCTGACGACAGAGGCAATTCCGACATCGGACGCATAGGTCGCCAGAGAAAATGTTATTCGCTCATTCCCCATTGTCAGAGAATCGCCTGACCATTCCGCGCCGAAACAGGATGCAAGAAAATCATCATGTTGACCCCAGCGAAATTTGGTACCAACATCACCGCCGACATCCACAGTGCCAGGCGTCGCCCCCTGAGCCATCCGGGAGCCACCAATCTCATTATTTTCGCCTTTATTCTGGGTGGGTTTTACTCCCCAGCTTGTGCGTTTTAATAAACTCCAGTCACCACTTGCTGGCGTAGTGCCTGCAACCGTCTCCCGGATAAATGCCGAGATAACCTTTGCACCTGAACTCACAGGAGCCTCCTATGTCATTAATTGCGCTAGAGCGCGCGATATGGAATTTGAAGATTAAGCTGGAACCAGCCATTCTTTTCGCCAACGGCTATTGAGGAAACAGCCTGGTAACTGAGACGATCGTCATCCTGAAACTCAAACAGTTCCCGCAATTTATCGGCTGTCTCAGTAATGAGTTTTGAACCAGAACCTGCGGGGACAAATAACTGAATAATGATTATCCCCGTGCGATAAACAATCGGCCCCGCGCCAATTTCATTAACTCCAGCCTGCCCGGGAATATTACTTAACCGCGCCCAGATTAACTTACCGGAAGGATCGAACGTTGGCGCGTTCGGATACAATACGTCTTTTCCATCAATAATCGTCTGTGCCGTCATTCTGGAAATAACCGTATTTCTGATTTCAGTAAACTTCATTTGTAAGCCTGTAAAACACCATGAAAAGCGTTGGCATACACACCAGTTGGCGCTTGTTGTGAATGACCGTTTTCAAGAGCCTCTGCATAAGGAAGGTTATTCTGGATATAAATAACCCCGTAATTTGCAGCTTTCGAAATAACCCCGATCCCACGCTGAACAGCAATCGTACCGTTCGGATCCACGTTATCAGATATACCAAAATCGGGATGCTGTAACGACACCAGGTTGTTATTTCTGAAACGTCCGGTATCAACCGGAGCAGCAATATCAATAGCAGTAAGAATCTGAATAGCGATGTAGCGAATCTTCAGCCCTACATCTTCCTCAATCATCCCGGCAAATATTGACGGTTCTATATCCCATGCCTTTGCCATTTACGCTCTCCTTAACTGGATAGAGTAAACTGATGCGGAAGGATCTACACTTGCTGTAATTACCTCGTATCGTTGTAACTGCCTTGATACAGGATCATAAATCTCAATAATATGGTCGACAGCTGGTTTATCCGTAACCTCGCATACCAGAGCGGTTAATTTAAGGTCACCATGCAAAATATTAATCCCATCAATTCTGCCCAGCTTATAACGTGTCAACACGCCTCGCCCGGTATAGATTGCGGTGGATTCGCCGCCAGTTTCCGTCACAGGATCCCAGTGCCGGTGCGTAACGTAAGAACCAGAAAAATCACTCACGGCGTCCGCTAAATCCTCATCAAAAGCAGCGGCAACCTCTGACTGAATCTCTTCACGAAGCCCCATTATCCCCCCCTCACAACCCTGACTTGTGAGCGACTAAGTCCGTACGGTTTCAGCAGTGCTATCGCAAGCTGTAAATCGGGTTCAAGCAATGCAGTGCTGTTTGCTGGCAACTCAGAAAATGATTTCGATACACTGACCCCGTCAGCCGACACGGCTTTACTGATAACAACGCCAGAATCATTTTTCTGCTGAAACAACTTACCGAATGAGGCAATTCTGGCTGCATATGCTCCCGCAAGTTTTACCTCTTCCGGAATACGGGATGGGTTAATTTTCAGGTTGAAGCCATTAAGCCAGGCATTAGCCATTAAAACAGCTTTATTTTTAGCGTTCTCACTCGTCCAGGCGTTCCCAAACGCATTATCAACGTCATCACAGGTCACGTAAGTGATCATGTGTTACTCCTGAGTTTTCCAGCCCATAGCCTTCCAGTTGTCAACTTCATCAGGATGAACATTAGCGATAGTTGGTGCGCCGGGAAACATCTGATAATCGGTCACCATAACCACTAACTCAATTTGCGTTTTTTGTGCGGCTTCACGCTGTGCTCTTTGCTCTTTAGTTAATCCGGCCATATGCCCCCCATTAAAAATGGGGCCGAAGCCCCGTTTGAATGTTTAACCAAGAATCAGACAACCATGTGCCGGCTTCACTGATGAAACACCCCATGCCAGTCCAACTTCATAGCGCACCTGGCGATACTGACGATACAGTGCAATCTGGAACGTAATCCCTGAAATCGGGTCCGTAACATTCATTACATCATCAGCATTATCGCCACCTTCCGGCATTGCCGGAGTACGGGATGCCAGCAGAAACGCGTTGCGATCAAACGCCATATTTGCCGTAAAGGCCCCAACAACTGTGATGGCAGTATCATCGGCCAGATCCTGACGCAGTCCGGGCGCTGCAAGAGTAATCAGATTGCTGGTCGCTGCTGCCACAACATACTGATTCGGATCACCAGCGAACGTAACAATCTGACCTGCAGAAATACTCCCCGAACCAGTATCAATGGAAATAAGAACATCGCCTTCTTTTTTCTCTCCATTCACGAGATAACCAGTTGCAGCAACCTTTGGCGCTCGTTTCACACCTGCCGAACTGTGAATATTGAATCCCTCCAGACGCCCCAACACGCCCTCACGCAGTAGCTGTTCAGTGCCGGATTCATTCACTTTAAACAATACAGACTGTTTTCCGCGCAAATTAGCAATGGCAGTGGAGCCAAGCACCATCTGCAGATCGGTTGTCGGTGCGCCGTTATCCTCCAGAACCTGACGAGCCAGAGCAGCATCAGAAAGATCATCTTTAACACCAAACGGCGTTGTCCCTGCGGTTCCCACGGCGCGGGAAGCACCGAAATACAACGCACCAAGATCAGCCTCAACCTCGTTTGCAAGGGCGCGAAAAGCCTGCTTGAACTGATCAGCCAGAATGGTGTTGTAAGTCCCTGAAGGGCCAAGAGCCAGTTGTTCTTCACCATTCCATTTAACCGGTGCCATTTTGGATTTAGTAATTTTCACATCAACAGTGCCAATATTTTGATCACCGGTATTCGGAGCTGACGGCCCCGGTACGATATCTTCGGTTTTCGCCTCAGGCGCAACTGGCGCGGTTACCGTCTGATCTTTTGCTGCGGCGTCAGCTTTTGCGTTTTTTGCTACCGCAGGGATAAAACCTACCTGCTCACGGGATACAATATCCAGGGCGGTATAAATAGTCGGGATCAACCCGGTCAGGGTATTTCCAGCCATAATTAAATATTCCTTAAAAATTTGCGTAATTGTGAATAGATGGAGTAATGAGCTATCCAGCCCTGACACCAGCTCCCATCCGGAAGCTGACAAATGTGTTAATCAACAATTGTGATACCGTCTTTCAATGCGTTTTGCTTACCTGCAACATCCAGTGCATCAAAAGCAGAGCGTTTCATCGTTTTCTGACCAACATCATGCTGTGTCGGACGGGAGCCGCCGCCATTGTTGCCACTGGCTTTCAGGATGTAGTCTTTCTGAGGGTAATTTTCGACGAGGAACTCCAGCGCCTCATCAAACTGCGCCAGTTCGCCAGGCTTCGCGCGGGAATAAATTTTGTTGCCGGAAGCGTCATAAGCAACGATCTTCCCTTCTTCCACTTTGAATGCCTGCCCGAAGCGGGCTTGTAATAAATCTGCCGGGATCGCAATTTTATCGGCAATATATTTTGAACCCGCAAAACTACCGCCAATCATAGAATCGTAAAGCTGCGTCTCCAGCATCTGAGAGCGTTGCTTTTCTTCATCTAATTGCTGCTGAAAATTTTTCGTAATTTCTGCCTTAACCTGGTCAACCTGTCCCGCATCGAGCAGCTTTTTCTGGTCGATTTTTGACAGCATTTCCAGTGCCTCGATCGCCTTCTTCGGGTCTTCGATAGCGGCAAACTTAGCCAGTTTTTCCTCTGCAGCTTCTTTAGCCAGGCGATGATTTTTTGCCTCGCCATTAAGCTCTGTAATTTTTTTTGTCGCCAGCGGTGCATCGAAGCCAATTTCTTTACCATCGTCGTGCACATAAACTGGCAGGCCAGCAGTATCAATTTCTGCGTATTGTTTTCCGTTAATCTCGACCGTTTTCAGTTTCATATTAGTACCTGGTTTAAGTCTTCCGACAGTTACGCTGCTCACCATCCGGATCGCAGCAATAAAAAAGGCCACCCGAAGGTAGCCTGTTGTAATAAATGATTTATTTAAATCCCTGCTTTTCTGAATACCTGTGCATCACGCTCACGGAGCTGCTTCAGCGTCAGCCATTCGCCTTTATCGGTGTAAAATTCATCTGGCGACATACCACCATCCCGAATCAGCTTTGCTCGGGTTTCCCCCACAATCTGTTTTTGTCTGGTGTAAGGCTGACGCAAAAACCATTCCCTGTAGGTTGTATCTCCGGCCACCACGCCATCCATGCTGGCCCGCTCAGCCGGGGAAATATCGCGAACATCAATACCCAGTTCCTTCGCTGATTTCAGAATGAACGTTTCCGTTGAGCGGCAGCAGAAATGAATTTTTCCCGGCCCCTGCAAATAAGGCACGCTGTGACCTACAGGTTTATTATTCAGCGTATATTTGAGGCGATCCCTGATTCGACATTGTGGCGTAGTACGATTATCAAGCGTTGATAACCATTGCTTACCCTTAATCAAATCATTATTCGCGCTGGCAAAACTCTCACGGGCAGTAGCAGCAAGATGTCCAACCGCTGTTTTTGCAATGCTGGCCGCATTAGCCCGGCTCATCTGCAATGCACCATCCTGAAATCCCTTACTGACATGTCCCCGAATTTTTCTTGCGATCTGCTCATTGGTATCCCCCAGCAAAAAACCCTGACGCACTGTATTTGTTATGCGTCTGAGCCGATCCGCCTCAAGATCTGAGGCCCACTCACTGAGCAGTCGTCCCTGGAATGGTCGCGCCATTGCAGCGGCATAAAGTGCATCAGGAGAGATACCAACCAGAGGGTGAACATCAGCAACAAAATCAGGTAGCATAGAATCAAACAGACTTAACTGATAACCAGCCTCATAAATTGCCAGCTCGTTCAGCTCTCCGGAGAGACTGGTAAACATGCTGTTAATAGCAGTGCGGTTAACCTTTCTGACGCTCGCCAGAAGTGACTCCAGGCGCTTAACGGTAAAATTACCTGGATCGAGGCTGTCCAGTGCTATCAGCAGGCGAGCAGTAAGTTCCGCATCGCTGTCATTCAGTATTTTCACCATTCTGGCAGCCACGCCAGTGCTATAGCGGGATATCCAGACTGCATGAGCAATTGATTCATCACGCAGCCGTTCATTCACGGTTTGCATCATTGATTTCCATCAGCATTACACTCTGATTTTTTAATTCATCGATCACTTCCTCTGGACGGGAATCCTGATCGATAAATTTCAACGCCTGCAACACCCGAACCGCATCAATCTGACGTATATCACCGCCCTGACGCAATGACTGAACAGCCAGCGCGGAGGATGAGTCAAACACCTGGGCAGATACATCCAGTTCAGTGCGCACATCCACATTGCCACCGCAACTCTCTCCGATCCATTCCGCCATTATCTGGAGAATATTATCGAGGGCATCTTCGAGGGAGTTCGCCATTGTATAAAGCGGCGAGTTTTCCTGCATTCGCTCTTCATTAGTCTGATCAACAGATTTGGTGGATGTATTTTCAGCACGCAGAAGTTTAGCGCCGGCATGACGCATCTGATTTTCCAGCTTCTCAAGTGATGTTTCGCCAGATTCTATCGCTGCGCCACTATGTTCAACATATTCGAGGCCATTTTTTGTTCTGTCCTCAAAAATCGTAGCGGTGGATGCACCAACCGTCAGTTCTTCATTCCTGTCCAGCCCGTAGGCCACCAGTAATGGAACGCTGGCAACATGAAGAATATTGTCCTGCTCGCTCTGGCTTTGCCAGTGCTTGATATTCAGCAAGCCAAGATTAAGCAATGGCGGTGTACCACGCATAAATCCTGTTTTCTTCGTGTACAGTGTTACCAGAGGAATATCATCACGGCTGGTATTCCATGACTCATGAAGCGTCCAGACAGATTCGCCATTAGTGCCTTCGCTACGTCGATAAATTTCAACTCGACGGGGCATAATATGGCGGATCTGCTCCACCTTCTTCTGCCCGAAATCATCACCATCAATAATGATGACCTCTTTTATACGCAAATCAGTGAGAACAACTTTCCCTTTTTCAACTTTCGATTTCCATCCAATAACCTGGCGTGGATTCAGCATCGTAACGTACGGACGACCACCGGTCGCGTTTTCATCGGCTTTTGTCCGAATCTCTTTCATATCCGTTCGTGGATAGTCCACCAGCGCATGTGCCACACCATACTGAAATGCGAGGCTGAAAAATTGCTGCGCCCACACATCCAGTCGGCTCCCCTCCATGTCGATATTTTCTGCATATTCCCTGATTTTTGCCGGCGTTTCCTCACTCAATACTGTCGGCTCTGCAAATATGCGCCCAATATTTTGCTTGATGCTTTCTTCATACACAGGAAGTAGCGTAGCCACAGACAGGCGTTTTTTATAAGCGTCTTCATCTTCGTTAGGCCATTTTGGGAGATAATTTTCCCCCTGCCTGCGCATTTCAAGCGTACCGCCCATCAGTGCGTCGTTAATATCCCACGCCTCCAGCATATCGTTATAGTCGAGGTTGGGTGTTGATATATCAGCCATAATTAAATCCGAAGTGATGTGACTCTTCCGGTCGGTTTGACAATAGGGAATTGCTTAACGATGAAATAACCTCCGGCATCATTCGGGTGATCATTGCCAGATTTTTTATCAGGCTCCCCCTTCTCATCCCAGACCTGTTGCTCCAGAGATTCGGCATATAACGGGCAACGCTTCACATTAACTTTATAGCGACGCTCACCATTGGCATTGCAGAACATTGCATTCATTGAGTTAACGCGATCTTTTACTGGCGGGTTCGAGCTGTTCACCACAACGTTAAAACCAGCCTGCTTAAGCTGGGCTATATCCGTCGTACTTGCGTTACTTGATTTTCTGGAATCCCCGGAAGCATCTGGATAAATATAAATTTCCCTCACTTTCCGGTAATCATTCCCATCATACAGCCAGAAGCGTTCTTTAATGATGCGGATCATATCCGGCGTATCGTAGGCATTGATGATTTCAGTTACCGCACATGGAAGCCCCAAACGCAGCACATGGACGATTCCCGCCATCTTTCCAACGTTAAAATCCATCCCAATATAAATCGGCTCCCCTGGCTGCTCCACTTCTTCGCAATTATTCAGTTTCCGGTCAAACTGATGGTAAACAGTACCACTTGTCAGGTTAGTAAACTGTCCTCGAAGATAGGCTTTAATCAGCTCTGGAGGGTATGATTCAAGAAGCGAAGGAATGTAATCTGCTGGCAGGTTCTTTTCATTATCGAAAGTAGATGCCTGCACCAGACCATACAGTGAGGCCAGCTCTGTTTTTTCACGCACGGCTTTAACAAACTGCTCGTAGACAAATTTGAATCCTTCCGGCGTGGTTGTAACGTCAATACCGTTGCGAAGTCCATCAATCTTATAACGCATACGTGCAATTATCTTGCGCCACGCCGTTCTGGCTTTTTCCTTCGGCAAAATGTCCAGTTCATCCACCAACGCATTACCAATTTTGAAACCGACGATCGTTTGTGGCTTCTCCATCGATCTGCAGATAGTGGTTCCCCGATACTGGCGTCCGTAATAAAAGTGAACCTCTTTATTTCCCTCATTAATTTTTACGTTCAATCCCCAGTCAGCAGCAACTTCTTCCACTGTAGGGTAAAAAATATCGCGAATTTGGGGATACGTTGGCGCAAAATATCCCTGATTTATACCTGGATGCTCCCAAATCCCCTTGCATATGCCGCCACACCCAACCCATGTTTTGCCCGAGCCAAAACCAGCAATATAGGCTTTAAATTTATGGGGCATTGAAAGAAATCGCGCCTGAGGCACATTAAGCGTCGGAGAGATCATCTTCATCACTCCTTACTCTGGCATCAACCACATTAATATTGATCGCCACAGGCTGGGGATGTTCATTATCTTCCACCGTTTCGATCTCTTTGCGCAGCTTCTGGTTTTCCATTCTGCGCCGTTCAATTTCCAGTTCCTGTAGCCGTTTATCTGCACATAAAGCCCCGCCAGCAGAAAACAAACGCAACAATTCACGCCGGGCGGCAGCCTTATCCTCCAGCAGGATCTCAACGCCGAATTTTCCGAATTTTGCCCCTGCATATAATTGCCGCGCATCCCCATCAAGCAGAGTGGTATCAGCCATATAAAGCTGTCCCGTTCCCTCACCGCAGCACTTCGGGCAGTCCGGATTGGGTATGGCGTTATCAACAAAGCCGAGGCCTCCATATTCCGGTTCGGGTTTGCCATCTCTGGAAGCCTGCGCCGCTGCCTTGTCGAATTCTGCTATATCGCGCCACTGGTAGAGATGATTCTCGCCCCAGCAATAACGGCAGTTAACACGGCGAAATTGTGCAAGCTGATTGGGGTCGGCCAGGACAATAGCCATCAACTGACTCACTAGTAAATCCAGGTCTGCGGTATAGCGTTTCTGGTACTGATTGCGGAAGTAGCTGATAGCGCGAAAAACCCTGGCATTTCTAAGCATACGACTGGCGTTGCTGTTAGCTGTCGCACCTTGCCCCTCATAACCGGCTAGTCGGTACGCCTCTGTCGGCTTTTTACCCTGAGCAACAAGCATCGCAAACTTAGCCTGCTGGTCAGAAATGCCGAATTCATCGGGACAGAACGAAAATTCCTCCGCGTCGCCCTCATTCAGGCCCGCATCGAATACTGGCTTTTTTTCCTGAGATTTTTCGTTCCGCTTTTGTGCAGTCTGCGCAGATTTTTTCTGCGCACTTTTTTGCGCAGTTTTGCACATTTCTGTCTGCGCATTTTTCGGAGTTTTTTTGATGTAACGACGGGCTGTTGCGTAATTCAGTCCCCTTGCTTCACACCATGCCACCGGAGATATACCGGAGCGGGTGTATTCAGCAATATACTCCTGCTGCAACGCCCCCCAGTCCGGTCTGCTCATCAGTTAGTCCTGATTTTTATCCACCCTGAGTAGTTCGCGCAGAGCAAAGGCATCCCCTTTTCTGGCAAGCTTAAACAATGCCGCTCGTAACTCGGCTTCACCTTTCGCTCTGCCCTTACGGATGGCCGCATAAAAATCTGTCATTGCTTCCCGATTTTCTTTCAGTCGGTTCAGATCAACATCCAGAACGTCAGCGATTTGTTGTGCAGTCATCCGGCACGCTGCCAGAGACTCGACTTTCGAATACGGAATCATTTGTCACCCCCATTGATATGCAGGGTGTCTTCTTCCTGTATTTTTCGTGAAGGATTTTTACTGCAGCGTTGTTCCAGGTGACCTGATGGTGAATGCGTTTATGGCTGGCACCCATCAGTGAGATTTTTACGCACGACGGCGCATACATGACGGAGTAAAAACTTTTAACGTAGGTTCCGGAATCCAGATACAGCTCGGTCATTCCGCCGCTGTTTTTCTGCGTCTGTTTCTGCCCTAACTGGACAGCACCGATCGTCATAAACAATTCACCACAGCGACCGAGATTCGTGTACGTATTCACATCCTCGTTAATGCGCCCCATGAATGAGAACGGTCGATCAACCGAACAGATAAAGCTGTTCATTGCCTTGCGTTTCACCCACGAAGCATGGCCGCCATTGTCACCAAGAAAATCCCCGCCCTGCGACATAGCGATGGAAAGAGCAGGTATTGATTCGTAGTACGCCAGCATTTCAGAAAGGATCGCATCCAGTTTCCTTATCGGAAAATAGGCCTGGTCATAGTTGCGATCCACCCGAAACTGGAACTCGTGATAATCATCATCGAGCTGAATGAAGTATTTACACCCGACCAGTTTTGCCAGGTCGAAACAGGCATTACGGGCGTAAAAAATTGAGCGGCGGTCACAGAAATTATCGGCTTCGTCAAAACGACTGGCGATATCGGCTTTGGAAAACACCAGCACCTGTTCACCAAATTCAGCCATGTACTGATTCCGTGTCTTATCTTCATCATCAACAACGATAAAAATTTTCCCGGTATAGCCAGCACGACGCAACGTCCGGTAAGTCAGAACTTTGTCCGGTCGCCCGTGAGTCAGAATAAAGGCGCAAAAATCATCACGCATATTCCTCCTCCTCACCACCATGCATGATCTCCACCATGCGCTGCGTCATCCGGACAAATCCATTTTCAATAGCCTGCTGATAATCAATGATCACCAGCGCCGACTCCTCGAAAAAACACTGAATTTCAGAGGGGGCGTGAGCGTAATAGTCCGCAATTCTGCTGAAATTAAACACCGTGTGACGTTCTGCCGCACACAGGAGGAATTTCTCAATATCAGGCTCAAGGGACGCCGAACGTATCCGGCTGATCAGCTCCTGAGTTTTCGTATCGTCGTACAGTTCACTGATATCCGGTTTACCGCCCGACGGCTCATAAACAGGCGTATCAATTTTCGTCGTATACGGCTCCTCCTCATTTCCTGTACCGGGCAAAACATCCGTCAACAGTTCATCAATTTCTGTCGGGATGAAGCCTGTCAGGGAGACATCAAAATCAGCATTGATTAGGTCCGACAGCTCCATCCGCAACAGATCTTCATCCCAGCCAGCATTCATCGGCAGGCGATTATCTGCCAGGCGGTACGCCTTTTTCTGCTCATCCGTCAGGCCAGACAGAACAATGACCGGAACAGAATCCATTTTGAGCATTTCAGCCGCCATAACACGACCGTGACCCGCAATAATTTCGCCCTTTTCGTCAATCAGCACCGGATTAGTCCAGCCGAATTGCTTAATACTTTCTACCAGTTGTGCCACCTGCTCAGGGCTGTGCGTCCTGGCGTTGTGCGCATACGGTGACAATTCTTGTAATGGGCGATAGACTATCTTTAATTTCTCGCTCATACAGCCTTGCTTTATGAATAAAACGCACCCCAGCAGCCAGTGCTACTGGGGACGGAGGGGTTGCTGGTAAAGTTAGGTATTGGATCAATGAGTGAGTCAACATAATATTAAACTCACAATTATAAATCAGCCATATATTAGGAGCGCCAAAAAAAACCTGAAAACAATATAATAACAGGATAAATTTCAAGGCGACCAAGAATCATAGCTATGCACATTAAACATTTTGCAATGTCATTAAGCACTCCGAATGACGATGCAGTAGCCCCAAAACCTAATCCCATATTATTAATACATGCAGCCACTGTTGCAAATGATGTAAGAAAATCATATCCCATACCATTTAACACCAGTATAAAAAACACCGTGAAGAGAGTATAAAGAAAAAAGAAACTCCATACAGACCTCATTACACGATCTGTAACTATCTTCCCTCCTACATTTACACTCAACAACGCTCTGGGATGAGAAAGCTGATTTATCTCGTGTTTGCTTTGTTTGAAAAGTATAAGAAATCGAAGTGACTTAATTCCACCACAAGTTGAACCTATACATCCCCCAAAGAAACTTGACAACAGCAAAAACACTATCGTATGCGTGGGCCAACTTGCATAATCCTGCGTAGCTAAACCATTATCAGTGAGCATGGAGCTGGCAAGAAAAAACGAATGAATAAAACTTCCATGCAAGTCATACATACCTATATGCCAGACCTGGAAAGAGGTAACAATGATCACCCCTAAGGCTATTAACAGAAAGAAACGAAGTTCAATATCTCTGATTAAAGGTTTTATCGTTTTCCTGCTAATAACAATATACCAAAGAGTGAAGTTGAAAGCCGATAGCAGGGAAAAAGAACCAGCCACCAGCTCAACCAAATAGTTATTAAAATATCCGATACTCTCGCTATGAGTTGAGAAACCACCAAGCGAAACTGTGGAAATCCCGTGACAAATAGCATCAAACAAAGGCATTCCTGCAAGTCTATAACAGACAATACAAGCAATACCTAATAAAGAATAAGTTATCCACAGTGTCCGTGACGTATCGGCCAGGCGGGGAGTGAGTTTGTCATCCTTAAATGGCCCCGGCATTTCTGACTGATAAAGCTTTGCACCACCAATACCCAATAATGGCAATACAGCAACCGCCAGAACAATAACTCCTAAACCACCTATAAAATTTAACTGTGACCGATAGTACAAATATGCCCGAGGTAATGAGCTAACATCATCAATTACAGTTGCTCCTGTTGTTGTTATTCCAGAAACCCCTTCAAACAGAGCATCAATGAACGTTAAATTAAGTTCTGAGTCAATCCATAAAGGGAATGCACTAATAACAGAAAACAAAATCCAAAACATTACAATTATAATAAACCCATCACGGGTACGTAATTGAATGCCAGATTTCTTAGTTGTATACCACGCTCCGCCACCAATGCAAAAAAATATAACGAAAGTTATAAAGAAAACGAACAGGCTTTTTTCTTTATAAAACAATGCTACAACCATTGGTGGCAACATTGAAAGACTATAGAGCCAAACCAGGAACCCACACATATGAGTAACAACTCTTACATGAGATGTATTCATATCTAAATATTCTTTCAATTATAACCACCTTGCTGCAATATTATGATTATACTGTATAAAATTTAACTCCTCTTAGATCTTACTTCACTGTTCCTTATGAAACAATCATCAAAATGAATCATATTGTAGTTAAGATTTTACTTTAAACACTGCTCGGTTATGTATTGCTGAGCACCTTCAAGTTGGGCCTGCATCATTACCAGTCGTTCCCGGAGGGTGAAATAATCCCGTTCAGCGGTGTCTGCCAGTCGGGGGGAGGCTGCATTATCCACGCCGGAGGCGGTGGTGGCTTCACGCACTGACTGACAGACTGCTTTGATGTGCAACCGACGACGACCAGCGGCAACATCATCACGCAGAACATCATTTTCAGCTTTCGCATCAGCTAACTCCTTCGTGTATTTTGCATCGAGCGCAGCAACATCACGCTGACGCATCTGCATGTCAGTAATTGCCGCGTTCGCCAGCTTCAGTTCTCTGGCATTTTTGTCGCGCTGTTCTTTGTAGGCGATGGCGTTATCACGGTAATGATTAACACCCCATGACAGGCAGACGACGATGCAGATAACCAGAGCGGAGATAATCGCGGTTACTCTGTTCATTGCTGACCCCACAAACAGATTTCACGCTCAATCTCACGACGAGTCATGAGACCTTTCCATTGCTTACCGCCAGCATATGTCCAGCGACGTAGCTGATCACATGCGCCTTTGATATCGCCCTGGTTTATTTTGCGAAGAAGCGTCGATGTTCTGAAATTGCCAGCACCCACGTTGTAAACGAATGAGTAAAGAGCGCCGCGCGTTGTTTCCGGTATATCGACTTTGATGTACGGGTTAATTTGTCTGGCGACCGTGGCAAGGTCTTTATTCAAGAGTGTTTTGCATTCTGCTTTGGTATACGTTTTACCGAGCATGATGTCTTTTCCTGTATGCCCGTGACATACAGTCCATACACCAACAATATCTTTGTATGGTATGTAGCTGACACCTTCCAGACCATCGTTACCACTTGGGCCAGTGATTAACACTGATGCTATAGCAATTGCTCCGCCACCAATAGCAGCAGCAACGACTTTTCGTAATGATGGAGGCATTATTCACCTCTCGCAGCCTTGCGCTTATCTTCTTTAATCTTGAAATAAAGGTTTGTCAGGTACGTCAGCAGGCCAAATACCAGACTACCCAGCACACCGATTGCAGCCCACTGTGACGGAGTTACTCTATCGAGCAACTGTAAAAACCAGTAGCCAGCACTGCCTGCGGAGGTGCCGTAGGCAATGCCTGTTGAAATTTTGTCCATGGATTTCATAGCCTCACCTCCGCACGGAACGGATGGCATAGTTATTATGTGTAGGCTTTCAGACACATCAATCAGAGCCTTAATTGATATATATGCTGGAGACGATGCAATATAAAAAGCTCGCCGTAGCGAGCTAATAAAATGTATTTCTCTGATATTATGTTTATTTGTATTAGCTCAGACTTGACATCACAGGTTTCGTATATAGAACATCATCAAATCTGTCAGTTTGCTATGAATGAGATATAGTAATTGAAGAGCTAACCTCGCATGTCAAAGCCAGATTTCTGAAAATCTCTGTAGACTTCCGGATTGTTGAAGGCCGGAAATTTGGCTTTATGAGCTGCGGACTTTATCGCTTCGCAATAGGCTTTATCACCGTTACTGGTAGATATTTTTAACGCCGTGCCATCCTGAGAGAATTCCATATGCAACCTGCATTTTTTCCCTTTCCAGTTATGCGGCTCATCAAGTTTGGCATTAATTGCAGCTCTGATTCCCCGCGCTTGCGCCCCCCATTCATCCTGATCATCCCAGCGTCCTGAACTGCAACTACCTGTAGCAGTAGTTTTGTGGCAATCTGAAGGGTGTAAAGGTGTGCATCCCGCAACAAAACCGACCCAAAAAGTCAACATAACGATTTTCTTTAATCCCACTTCTTGCTCCTCAATCCATTAAAATCTCAGCAATAGTAGTTGTTACGTCCGCCACTGGCTCAGAGCTGACTATCCGCTAAATTTAGCTCAGTGCCGTAGCTGTGTCAGAACAAACCTAAGCCGAAACCGTTTATTACAAAACAATAAATATCAGGGTTTAAAATCCAGCACCCCATTTTGAAATACTTTATATACTTCCGGCGAAGGGGGGGCAGGTATATCAGCATTCTTTATCGCATTCATCGCTTCACGACATAAATCGAGGTCTCCACTTTCTCTTTTAACCTCCAGTAGAAGGCCATTCGGGGCCATATGCATTCTCAGTGTACACTCTTTTCCTGAATACTTACTCGCATCCCCGAACTGTTTTTCGATGGCGCTCTTGATTTGATGGGCATACAGACGGATATCCTCACTAACATCAGAAGTACGTTCAGATGAACTCACATACTGTGTCTCTATTGCTTTATCGGAGTAATATGATGTACGGTCATGATAATTTGTCGATACAGCATCAGTGCACCCGATAATAATCCCACTAATAATCAACGTAAGAATTGATGCGCTACGAAAACCCATTTTTCCTCACATATGTCATATAGTAAAGGATTATATATACCGTTGTTTTGGACGCTCAAACAGCGAATCAGATCAAATAAAACGCACATTTGTTAACATTTACACAAAGTCTGCGTGGGATATTCTGAAAGAATATCCATAATGTGGAGAGAATCTATTGAAGTGCATGGTGCCGGGTGCCTCTCGGTGAACAAAATGTTCGTGATACCTGTCGGCGACAGAAAAGGTTAATGGTATCACCCCACCGCACAGGGGGATTCACCATGCAGGAGTTTTCTTAGCAAACTCACTGCGCGCCCGGCAACTCCCAACCACATAAAATGCGGAGTTTGTGGCATTTATGCATATAACTCGCAGGAATTATCTTAAAAAACTGATGTCGATCCGGATTAAAAAGAAGCAGGTCATCATCAGATGACTGGAAAAAAGGAAAACAAAAAATACTCATCATACAGTTTTGATTGCAGGGATGAGCCTGCTATGCACAATATGCAGAATATAAGCAAGATAAAAATATGCAGGCATATTATTTCGGATTTTGTTATTAACACAACCTTTTTAATAATCATTTGGCATACAATAAACCAGCCCAAAAAGAACCGCCTAAACAGGCGGTTGGTCAATACAAAGGATGCTTCGTCTTTATTATAGTAATCTGAGGCGTCGGGTGTCTTGTATCAGACAACATATTGTCCCGCTAAACAGCGAATTACAAACCACCCTGCAATGATCTCTCATCTCATTTTATATGAGTTGACGACATCAGGATAACGCATCATCAGCCCCTGCCAAGAAATATCAAAACTCCCGCCAGCAATGTGTTATCACAATATTGTAAAAAAACACAGCACCGAAACTATAACTGGTCTCTGTTATAATTTGGAGCAGAAAGACCAGTTGCCCAACTAGCAGCATTCTCCCCTGCTTTCCTGACGTAAAAAAAACCGCATTAAGCGGTTTTTTTACGATGTCCATGTCTGCAATCCGCCTCGCGATACAGCTTTGCGAAGCATAGCAAAATTGAAGCAGTTTATACGTAAGAAATCAAGCCATTTTCTCAGCAAATGATTCACGCATGGGAATATATAGGGCATACTCAGCAACAGCTAACCAATTAGCAATCCGTTTTTCGCATGTGCTAAAACACCACTCTGGGTGTGCATCATTTAGCAATTCAGCCATTTTGCGCTTAGTCATCCCCCGCCCTTCATAGCGTTGCCGGAGAATGCAAATCAATCCTGGATGCTCTGCCAGTACCTCACTTATGACTCGATCAATACATAACGCCTCTGCATCAGTACAATGCGCCAGCCAGCTCTTTTGCTTGCCGTTGATCATCTCTCGCAAAAACGCTTCCAGCTCAGCTTTCTCTATTCCCGCTTTTTTCATTCTGCGCAGGGCTTCATTAATGGCTGTTTTCGTCAGTTTTTTGGATGCCAACAACTGATTGAACATATTCCCTGACCTGCCACCGCCAATATACGACCAGCGCCCCCACATACGTAGTTTTCCCTGAATCCAGACACTTTCCAGCGTGGTGAGGCGAAGGTGTTCTCCGCTTTTTCCTGTATTCGTTGGGTAAATCATAAATGACCTTTCTTTCTCCAGATTTCTTGTGTGCGAAAAACCCCTTCAGCATGCATCAGGCGCAATTCTTCTTTGGTGTAATCGCTGGTTTTTACCCGCCCGTCGATTAGATCGTGGCATGAGCTACAGGCTATCGCCGCCTGCATATCGTGTGGTTTTGTCGCTGTTCCGCACGTCCCCGCCAGCCTGTAATGCGCCAGCACAGAGGTTTCGGGATTGTGATTGCAGTAGCCAGGGATTCTGATCTGGCACATCTGGCCTTTAGCCGCTTTACGTAAATTCACCATTACGCAAACTCCAGTAGTTGTGCGGCCACATTTTCAACTTCCTCCTGAGAGGAGAATTTACGGAACAGAATCCAGTTCCACAGCACATTCAGTACAGATTTATAAACCTGCTGAAACTCGACTTCGTCCATATTCGCAAAAGCGATGGATTTTGCCCGACGCCCACGGCTACCGTCCGGATAAATATGCTCGGTGTAAAATCCGGCCTGAATGGTTACCCACTCGCGGAAAGCCTCAAACGACTTTAGCAACGCCGTATCCCGGGTTCTACGAGTCGCAACGGTGTTAAGGTATTGCTCTGCGGCATCACTCAGGGCTGGCGTGTGTTCCCGACCAACTGATTCGCACAGGTAATCAACGAAACCAGACAGCAGTTCTCGTTCGCGAGGCGTGATCGCCCCACCGACCGGAGTCCAGTAATCGAATCCCAGTTGCAGGAGTTTGAAAAAACGCTTGTGGAATGCGTAGTTACGCACACGCTTAAAGTCTGCGTGTATCCACTCACCTATTTTGATTTGATGCAGAAAATCGCAACTCTCCGGCGTCGCCGGGAGAAGTAAACCAGAAGAGGTTTGTTTGACCAGTTGTATATGCGCCATTTCTCAATCTCTCGATGGCGCAGTGCAGCAGATGCCAGTTGTTCAGGCTGACGTATAAAGTATAAATAAACTGGTTCCAGTGTAAAGCCCCCACATTGATGGAATAAAAATCAAACAATAGATTGCTGGGATAAAAATACAACGCTTATTATTAAAAGCGGTTAGACAAATTAAATTTTAATGTTATGCAAATCTGCCAGATTAGCATAATATCTCATTTGAAAACCGCTGAAATAACAATCTTATCAGGATTAATCATATTAAGGTGAGTAAATATGGAAAACAACAAATCTGCACATTACGCTCCTTTTTTATCTATAATACTTTTTGTATTTTGTTGTGTATGGGCGGTATTTTTATAAAACACACCCACAAATAAATCAAACCCGCTACAGCGGGTTTGATTTATATAGTTGTTATACGGAAACTGGCACACGAGCAGGCAATGGATAGTGAGCCCAGTTATTAGCATTTAAAGCTCTTACGCCATCAGCATAAACTTGTGTGTTTCCATCTAATGATTTTAAAGTTACTACAATAGTTACAGGTAAAGGCTCCATTAAGGCCGGTTCATTCGCTCTCAACGTTGTTTTAGCCTGAAGAGCCCAGTTACCCGAAGTAATTCCTTTATTAAATGCCTTGCGATGAATTTTTACTGGTGACCACTTTCCACCATGCTCAATTTGAGCTCTCTCATATCCAGATTGACCGTTTTCTCCTTCCATAGGCACTTTTCCTTTTATAGTATTATTCTCAATTAAGCCAAAACTTAGCTCTACGTTCGCGCGAACATATTCACTGCCGGCATTAGGATTCAGTGGTGGTGCATATGCAGCAGTAATTACAATCTCACCTTTAAATTTTCCATTTTGAATAAGTGCCGATGGTATGGGATAGTTTTCCTTTCTCCACCTCATCCCAGGAACCAAGAATGTTTGGAAAATCAGAGTAAACCTATCATCACTATCATATAAGGTCTCAATAACTTCATTAGGAATTCCCGCTCCCAAATAGCGTCTTTCACTTGGCGAGTAATCAGGAGAAGATAATTGAGCGGAATGAATTAATAATGCTTTAATCAATGATGGTGAAACATTAAAGTCTGAATTAGTGGCTATTCTCTGCCATGTATGCGCAGCTAAACTTGCCACAATTGGAGCAGCAAAACTAGTACCAAAATTAGAGCAAAGCCTATTATCTGGCCCTACGACCTTTAAACTGCTTGCTCCTACATTCCAAGGTCTATGAACCCCACCGCCAGCATGGATTATATCTGGCTTTGGAGTAAATACAGGCCCAGGGCCACGACGAGTATATGGTGTCGGTGTTCCAATTTCACTTAAAGCATCATTAGCTTCCATATGAGAAACTGAACCAACTGTTAGTGCTCGGACTGACTCTCCAGGAGAGGAAATTAAATCAGCACCTCCAAGCGGTTCAGGATTTGGCCATGTACGTATAGGTTCATCTACATAATTACCTGCAGCAACTACAAACAAAATACCAAATTTATCGCTGAGCCGATCTAACTCCATCGCAAAATCACTAAACGTCTGCTCATTACATGGTCCGCCTCCCAAAGACAAATTCCAGACTTTTATATCTGGTCTTTTATTTACAGCATCTGCTAGCCTCAGAATTAAATCTGATATATAAGATCCATTTTCATCTAAGGCACAAACATCATGGATTTTAGATTTTGTATCAGGAATCCATGGATGATTGTCATTTAAAAAATGAGCGCCTGATATCAATGAAGACACCATAGTCCCATGTTCATAACTCGTATCAGGAGGAATTACGTATGTTTCCCTACTCACTACCCAAGGAGTAATTGTTGCCGCGATGGGGCTTACCCCAGTGTCAAATACAGCAACAATGGGTAATTCTTCTGATGGTACGGGAAAGCTATTTGTTTCAATGCCAACAGAATCACTTACACTAACCGGGAATGCTGAATATTTTGGTTCTGGAATTAACGTTCTTATACCCGGGTAATTAATGAGAATGTCTAATATATATCTATCATTTGGGGATAAATCCATTATCCTTAATAAGGGAAGACCACATTTTTGTCTAATCTCATCATATTTAACTCCGTGTTGTTCTAATATAGAAATAACGTTTTCATAGTTGTTGTAAGTTGCATCTTCACCTGTGTACTCAAATAGTCGTACAAGGATGTTTGATGATTCAAACAAACCATCAGTGCCTCCTGGAACCTTCCTATTCTCATCCCAAGGTTCAATGCGCTCAATCGCGCTTAGATTAGCCAAAATCGCTTTAATATTCCGATGTAAAATAACTGACTCTAATACGTCAAAACAGCCGGCATGAGCAGCAACCAACATTTCATCTATTTTGGCATGACCGGCATTTTGCAATCCAGCCTCTTGAGCAATTTTGTTCGGCCTATGCGTTTTGGCTATTCCCTGGTCTCTTAATTTGAAAACCAAAGTACCCAAGCTTCCAGGGTACTCTGAAAGTTTGGATTCTAAATAATGTTTACTGGTTGTTAAATTTCTTACTAGCCCTTGTCTATATTCGGCTGTTACATCAACCAATACCTTTGCCCCACCGCCAGCGTTTACTATTGCACCCAAGTCACTACTGGAAAAAGGGATTCTTAACATTGGGTTTGTAACTTTTGCGTTACTAAACTGTGTACCCCTTCTGCTCATATGCTCCTGACTCCTTCAGAATGTTTGAAATTACTCTTGATGTAAGTTTGTACAAATTAGCAAGAACTCTGATAGAAAATAATTTTTTATCTTTAGAACGTAACCAACGAATTTCATCTTCGTAAGTGCTTAAATTTACACCTTCCATAAGCGATTGAGCAAGATACAAACGCCTATACAATTTATGGTGATTTATCACACTTGCACCTTCAATAACTGCATCCCTACGTGCATCCAAGCTCACCTGTTCAATTATTGCTCCGGATAATCCTTCCGATTTTCTTGATAAATCACTTAAATCTAGATCGCTACATATCATATTCTTTAAACGATTTTTCCAAATTAACTCTCTCTGATGTATGTCAGGCAGAGGCATTGGAATTCTGAAGCTAAATCGCCTCCAGATTGCAGGATCCAGAAGTTGCTCATGGTTAGTTGAGGCAATAATTACCGTATCCTCTGATGCCGCATCCATATTCTGCAATAGTGAAATGACAACTCGCTGAAGCTCACCTATATCTCTCTCATTACCTCTTGCTCCAGCTAAAGCATCAAATTCGTCTAAAAAAAGCACTGATGGCCTCTGCATTACATAATCGAAAACCTGTCTAAGATTTTTGCTGGTTTGTCCCAATAAACTACTAATCAAAGTATCGCAACGCACTGTAAGAAGTGGAAAATCTAAGCGGGTAGCGATGTACTTAGATAACATAGTCTTACCTGTTCCTGGCTTTCCATACACGAGCATACGACTCGGCAATGCTGCATCAGCTTTAACAAACTCATCATAACGTTGAACATTAGTGATAAACTCTTCAACACGGGTACTGATTGCTGCAGGCAGAAAAATCTCTGAACTGTCTAATTTAGGATAACTGACATCAACAGTGTTGAGTCGACTATCAATATCTACCGGTAATGAGCCCAGAGATATCCCACCTCCAGCCCTTTGAGCTCCTGCCAACGCCTGGGGAGCTCTAAGCAACCTTTCTCTTATCATTCTGGCTTGCTTGACCTCCCCTTTTTGTTCGAGCTTATCTGCCAGCAACCCAGCATAATTACTAGCCATCGAAGCATTTGCCTTTGTTGCACCTTCAATGATTTTTAACACTTCTGATAAATAATCCATTCAACACTCCCACAACAAAAAGCCACAGCAATCAAAAAATGAGCACGCAGAATCAAAATGCTCTCTAATCGTAACGCATTTTGAGATTTTTGATACGTTTTTTTGGGATTATGTAACGCCAAATGGTCATTTTGTGTCAGAAAAATAAATCTTAGTACCGAGAATATGTAGCTTCCATCCTTCATCGTTCTATTCATCCCTGATCTCCAAGCCTCTCTCGAAAACCATTCTGATAAAACGCCAGCACACGCTGCATAACTTCACTCTTCCGGCACTCGCGACAGATTATGTTCAGACGCCTGTCGTAACGGCGTATTTCTCCGTCTGGTAATGACCAGATAAGGTCAGGATCAACCACAACCGGTTTCTTCACCTTTGTCCTTGATAGTTTTTTGCGGGCGTTTTGCCAGTCTTTACGCGCCTGCTCAGACGGGAATAATCCGTAGCCTGAATTGTAAACATCACCACTGGCGACTAGTTCTCTGGCGAGAGTGCTTATGTAATACCTTGATGCACCGGTTTTAGCCTCCAGAGCCCGTAACGTCTCGCGACCGCTCAGAGGTACAAGTTCAACAACCTGTCCTTTAATTTTTTCTCGCTCTTCTGGTGTAAATACTTTTGCCATAGGTGCCTCCGGCAATCACTTTTCCGATGCAACATGGCGGGAAGAATCAGTAATCTGTCGTACAATATCCCTGTGCTTGTTCAACTCACGCAGCGCGGCGCAGACACGCTCCCACTTCTGGAGATGATTTTTCGCCCGACGCAGTTCGCGGTTTGCCATATGCAGTGATGGTAAAACCAGGTCATCCGCTCGCGTTTCAGTAAACGATGGCAGCGACTGCACAATGTCCGCCACAGTTTCTGTTTTAATATCTTCCTGTGTTGCAGCCTCCTGTACTGGTAACGCAACACCTGCGGTCTGAGGAAAGGCCTTACCATCAGTTTCCGCTACCGATGCTGCTTTCGGCTCTGCTGGTAAATTATCGCCCGGTATGCAGTAACGAAATTTACCGCCCTGATTTACGCGAATCAGACGACCTTTGCTGATTGCCATTGCCAGCGTTGAAGCCACTTTGCGTGATGTGGTACCAAACAATGTAGCCAGCTCATCAGCCGTTTGTGGTCCTCGTTGTTCAATCGTCGCGGTTAAATCGCACTCTGAGATTTTCGCTACTGTTGCTGTGGTGATTTCTTCCGGCAGTTCTGCCTGCGCTGGCTGTTCCTGCTGAATATTGTTATCAGCCACACGCCAGGTGTACGCGCTTTTATCAACAAAACCAGCCTTTTTCAGTTCCCATAGTTCGTTCAGCACTTCTTCACGACTGATATCAAGTCGCGCAGCAAGTTCTATGGATGTGGCTTTTCCCATTGCTTTCAGTGCGTCAAAAACAGTCTCCATTAAATTTTTCTCCCGGTAAAAATTACTTCGCAATTCCTGGCTGGACGACATTCGGACGCCAGCTCTCCCAGTTAAAATTCACCCATCGCCCGCCGTTCATGGTCATGCGATCCATAATCCGCTCGCCGAGCAATGTTTTCATGGCCTCATAGTTCAGGTTTGTCAGCATCCCCACGCTGCGCATCGACGCTGTCCGGCGATCAACAATCTGGTGCAGTACCACCTGCTCGTTTTTCGTCTCGCGCTGAATGCCAATTTCATCAAGAACCAGCAGATCCACTTCGCATAGTTCCCGCAAAAATTTTTCGCCTGACTGCCCATCGTCATAGCTGGCGTGCAGGGCACTCATAACATCAGCCACGGTAACCACAATCACTGTCTGACCGTCTTTCAGCAGGCGATTCCCGATAGCTGCCGCTAAGTGGTTCTTCCCGGTACCAGGTTTTCCGCTGAACGCAAAATTTGTACACCCGGTCATCAGTTCATCAGCGATGGATTTCGCCTGACTCAACGCGTATCGCTGCCCTTCGTTCTGCACCTGGTAATTCGAAAACGAGCATTTGCGGTGCAATGGCTGGATGCCAGAGCGATTCAGAATTTTTTCCACCCGCAACTGACGATTCTGACGGTTGATCTCCTCACAACGTTTCTGGCCTTCGGAAAGTTGCCACTCGCGCCACTCCGCTACCGTTTTGAATGGGGCGGTTACATGTGGCGGGGCCAGTCTGCGGATACGTTCAAGAATGCCGCCTGCCGCAATATTTTTCATGGTCAGTTACCCCCTGAAGCCTGGCGGGATCGCACTATCCGGTAACGAGACGGTGTTAACCTGTCGGAGTAACGTCTCAGGTCGAACACCTTTTGGCGCGAACAAGCCCTGGTATTCATTGGCGATGCTGTGTCGAATCACCTGCTCAGGTGAAAAACCCTGCTGGCGGAATTTTTCCAGCTCCCGTATCGCCCCGTTAGCGCCCTGCTCCGTTCGAATCGGTTTTCGCAATGCCTGCCTGAACTGAACCCACTCATGCCAGAGTGTTTCCGGCAACCAGTCAGGCAGCTCGATAGCCTCCGGTTCGAATTTTTTAGACGCTCGTTTTTGGCGAGGGGGATTTAGGGGGAGATAAGTATTTATATCTTCCTCTTTCTCTTCCTCTGGTAACGCTTTTTGATCCGTTTTTGTAACGCTGGCAGCGTTACCTTTTCGTTTCAGTTCTCGTATTTTTGTTACTCTCTCGTTTGTAACCGCCCGTTTTTTAGAGCTTTTCCCGTTATGGCGCTCAAAGTTAGGAAGCGACAACACACCATTAGTTTCGACCAGCCATCCAACCTGAATTAACGCATCAGCAAAACCAGCCATAAAAGTGATGCGATCTATTGCACTTTTTGTAACGCCGCGAGCGTTACACTCTGCGTTACCGTCTATCATTTGTTGATCCGCCCATGCCCAGAAGCGAATGACTTTCCCTAATGCGGCATCTGGATCAATATTCAGAATCTCAGCAAGCCTGAATATTTCCGGCTTATCCGGCGTAATAACTTCGAGCTTTATCCAGTTTGAAGCCATTTGTTTTCACCTTGTAACGCTCGCAGCGTTACATTTAACTGATACCGAACAAAACAGTTCGGTACGATTAATTTCAATCAATGCACTACGACAGAATCGCTAGGAGAACCGCCGCCGCTGAAATGTGCTTTACGGTAAACGGCCTGGACTGCATCATCATGCGCATCAATTGCCGTACTCAGTGCATCCTGTGCCGCCAGTAATGCACGGCGTTCCAGGGTATCGAAGATGCAGAGTCGGTGACGCAGCTCGCGAGGAAGAATTGCCAGAACCGCAGGGATCAGTTTCTGAATTTTTTCCCTTTGCGCATTCGTTTCACCTTTCAACCAACGATGATAGATATTCTGCTGATTGTTCCAGTCCTTGCCTGGTACCAGGGGCAATTCGCCGCCCCCCTGGCGCAGATATTCTTCAGTAATTGCGTTAGCGACCCACGCCTGCCCTTTTTCGGCTGCCAGGGCTAACAACACTGATTCGATGTGCTCATGCTTGATTTTCATGAATCAACTCCCATCAGCTTTTTCGTAGTAGTTTTATTTCTGCCAATAGTTAAAATTGCATCGGCAGAAAATAATCCGTTTGATGCATGAGCGATTTTTTCAGCGTAATTTGTTTCGCCGGTATATTCTGTGCGAGGCAATTTTCCGTTATCCATCCATTTGTAGATTGCTCTTTGGCTGACACCACAAACGTCGGCCACAACAGAAACGCGAACAGTTTTGATTACATCTTCAAGTGTTTTCTGGTTCATATCACCCTCACAATGTGAACTTTGAGTACATGCTATAACAGAACTGACAGTACATTCAAGAGCGAATATCATTGAACTTATGGTTCATGAAGATAAAGCGCGTAAAGAGTTCGCCAGTAGGCTTGCGCTAGCCTGTGAAAACGCTGGTTATGAACAACATGGAAGGCAGGCAGAAATTGCCCGTCGAATGAAATTAACACCAAAAGCGGTTAGCAAATGGTTTAATGGTGAAACAATTCCTCGCCGAGAGAAATTAAGGGAATTAGCAACACTCATTGGAACAACACCAACCTATCTTTTGGGAGAGGATACAGAAGAAAGTGGACAGATACGTTTCTATCAGGAGTTAAATCCAAGACAAAAAATCATCATTGACCTTCTGGACGAGCTCCCTGACAGTGAGACAGATGAACTTTTAAAAACTCTTGAGGAGAAAAAACAGAAGTACAATGCAATTTACGAAGAGTTAGCACGAAAGAAAAAACAAAAAGCCTCTTAAACCAGCATAAATCCGGTAGCGTCCCCCTCCGGGTTTGTGCTTCACTTTATCCCGTCTCATTTTTTTATACATAAAATGTACTTAAAGTACTTTACAATGATGAACACAAAGTACATTATATACCTACCAACCCACCCCGCCCCACAGAACGCCGGGCAATACTTCGAGTTACCAGGCAGTGGTCAGGGGTTAAGTAGCCAGCCCGAGGCGTATGAACATGACGGCGGGATTCAAATTTTGCAGTGCAGCAGTTAGTTCCGCCACCCGGCGTTAAGGGGATAGATAAGATGGTGCATTACGAAGTAGTTCAGTATTTGATGGATTGTTGCGGTATCACTTACAACCAGGCTGTGCAGGCTTTACGCAGCAACGACTGGGATCTCTGGCAGGCAGAAGTCGCTATACGTAGCAACAAGATGTGAGATTCGCAAAATGCAAAAAATCGACCTCGGCAACAACGAATCCCTGGTGTGCGGCGTGTTCCCCAACCAGGATGGAACGTTCACTGCCATGACGTATACCAAAAGCAAAACATTTAAAACCGAAACTGGTGCGCGCCGATGGTTGGAGAAGCACACAGTAAGCTAACGATTAAAACGTCTACTCCTGCTGTTCCAGAATAACTTCATAAAATGGGAGTATTTTTCGGTGACGAGATAATAAGAACAGTTTGCGCTATCACTCTGATGTTGAATGATGCCCTTCCGTTCTAATTTTTTCATAACCGGGTTACGGCAAGGAGAAGTGATAATAAGATTTCCTGTTTTAAGGAAATCTTTAAATACAGCGATTTCTTTCTCAGATAAACGAAGCAATACTCGTTGCTCTGGCAGTAATGAATAATGCTTTTGAATATGTGCTCGCAATCTTGAGAAGGAAATGGCGACCACGAAAGAAAAGGCAAAAACGATAATCTGAAAGAGCCAAGGTATTTCAGTATAAGCATTGAATGCGACAGTAAACTCTTTCGGTATCAGCCAGAGAGTGAGACCAAAAATGATAATCGTATACATAAGTCTTTCGAGTGGCTCGTTAGCAAAAAGTTTCAACAATGGAGTAAATACATCCAACATATCAATAACTCTCAACTGTAAGGGTATTGAAATGTTAACACAAGCTCTCGCTGTAGGGGTATAGCCGAGACCACCGAAGCCCGGAGGTGGTGAAATAAAACCGGGCACAACACGAAGGCGCATTTCCGATATCCATAAAGAGTCGGTCTTGTCTGTTAAATTTAAATGGTGGGAGTGCGCCTCCGGTTGTAAATAACGACATTGCTGTGTGTAGTCCTGGCGGCATCAGTTTTTTTCTTGAAGTTCGGCTGATGTCCGCCCTTTTTAAAGTGAATTTTGTGATGCGGTGAATGCGGCTAAGCGCACGTGGCACAGTTAAAAGTCATGTTAGTCCTTATTGGTTTGGGTGGGAAAGCCGACTGTAATTGTTAACTGGTTGCAGTCACCTGGAGGCACCAGGCACCGCATCAACAAAGTTCATTTGTAAAAATGGAGATAATTATGATTGCACATCACTTCGGAACTGATGAAATACCACGTCAGTGTGTGACTCCTGGCGATTATGTTCTTCATGAAGGCCGGACATATATTGCCTCGGCAAACAATATTAAAAAGCGAAAACTATATATTCGTAACCTGACCACAAAAACATGCATTACTGACCGCATGATTAAAGTCTTCCTCGGTCGTAATGGTTTACCTGTAAAGGCGGAGTCATGGTGATGACTAAGAAAATAAAATGTGCTTACCACCTTTGCAAAAAAGACGTTGAAGAAAGCAAAGCTATTGAAAGAATGCTTCACTTCATGCACGGGATTTTATCAAAAGACGAACCGAGAAAATATTGCAGTGAAGCTTGTGCCGAAAAAGACCAGATGGCACATGAACTTTAATTAATTGACTATTCGAAACTGAATTTATGCCAGAAATGGCAGGTATTCGCTCAACCTTAATTAAGGAGAAAAACATGATTACCAATTATGAAGCCACTGTTGTAACTACCGATGACATTGTTCACGAGGTGAATCTGGAAGGAAAGCGCATTGGCTACGTAATTAAAACAGAAAATAAAGAAACCCCATTCACTGTGGTTGATATCGATGGTCCATCAGGCAACGTAAAAACACTTGATGAAGGTGTCAAAAAAATGAGCCTGGTGCATATCGGAAAGAATCTGCCCGCAGAAAAAAAAGCCGAATTTCTGGCAACTCTAATTGCAATGAAATTAAAAGGTGAAATCTGAAAGAAATAGCCTGCGTATGGCGCAGGCTATGAACAGTGTGTATCCGGCAAGATCATTCACTGAACAAAACGAATTTTAATCTGAGTTGAGGTTAAAAAACAATGAGCACAAAACCACTCTTCCTGTTACGGAAAGCGAAAAAATCATCCGGTGAACCTGACGTCGTCCTGTGGGCAAGCAACGATTTTGAATCGACCTGTGCCACTCTGGACTACCTGATCGTTAAGTCAGGTAAAAAACTGAGCAGCTATTTTAAAGCTGTTGCCACGAATTTTCCTGTCGTTAATGACCTGCCCGCTGAAGGTGAGATCGATTTTACCTGGAGTGAACGCTATCAACTCAGCAAAGACTCCATGACATGGGAACTAAAACCGGGAGCAGCACCAGACAACGCTCACTATCAAGGCAATACCAACGTCAACGGCGAAGACATGACTGAGATTGAGGAGAATATGCTACTCCCAATTTCTGGCCAGGAACTGCCCATTCGTTGGCTTGCTCAACACGGCAGCGAAAAACCGGTAACGCACGTTTCACGCGACGGACTCCAGGCATTACACATTGCTCGGGCTGAAGAACTACCGGCTGTTACTGCCCTGGCTGTTTCCCACAAAACCAGCCTGCTCGACCCGCTGGAAATTCGCGAACTCCACAAACTGGTTCGTGACACTGACAAAGTTTTCCCTAATCCTGGTAATTCAAACCTGGGACTGATAACTGCTTTTTTCGAAGCATACCTGAACGCTGACTACACCGATCGAGGACTGCTGACAAAAGAGTGGATGAAGGGTAATCGTGTTTCACACATCACTCGCACGGCTTCCGGTGCTAATGCTGGCGGCGGAAACCTCACCGATCGCGGCGAAGGTTTCGTACACGATCTGACGTCACTGGCGCGCGACGTAGCCACTGGCGTACTGGCCCGTTCAATGGATCTGGACATCTATAACCTTCATCCGGCACACGCTAAACGCATTGAGGAAATTATCGCTGAAAATAAACCGCCCTTTTCTGTTTTCCGCGACAAATTCATCACCATGCCTGGCGGGCTGGATTATTCCCGCGCCATCGTGGTTGCGTCCGTAAAAGAAGCACCAATTGGGATCGAGGTCATCCCCGCGCACGTCACTGAATATCTGAACAAAGTACTGACTGAAACCGATCATGCCAACCCTGATCCGGAAATCGTGGATATTGCCTGCGGTCGCTCCTCTGCCCCGATGCCGCAGCGAGTAACAGAAGAAGGAAAACAGGATGATGAAGAAAAACCGCAACCATCTGGAACAACGGCAGTTGAACAGGGAGAGGCTGAAACAATGGAACCGGACGCAACTGAACATCATCAGGACACGCAGCCGCTGGATGCTCAGTCACAGGTAAATTCTGTTGATGCGAAATATCAGGAACTGCGGGCAGAACTCCATGAAGCCCGGAAAAACATTCCATCAAAAAATCCTGTCGATGCCGATAAATTGCTTGCTGCATCACGTGGTGAATTTGTTGACGGAATTAGCGACCCGAACGATCCGAAATGGGTAAAGGGGATCCAGACTCGCGATTGTGTGTACCAGAACCAGCCAGAAACGGAAAAAACCAGCCCAGATATGAATCAACCTGAGCCAGTAGTGCAACAGGAACCGGAAATAGCCTGCAATGCCTGCGGCCAGACTGGCGGGGATAACTGCCCTGACTGTGGTGCGGTGATGGGCGACGCAACATACCAGGAAACATTCGCTGAAGAGAGTCAGGTTGAAGCTAAGGAAAATGATCCGGAGGAAATGGAAGGCGCTGAACATCCGCACAATGAGAATGCTGGCAGCGATCCGCATCGCGATTGCAGTGATGAAACTGGCGAAGTCGCAGATCCCGTAATCGTAGAAGACATAGAGCCAGGTATTTATTACGGAATTTCGAATGAGAATTACCACGCGGGTCCCGGTATCAGTAAGTCTCAGCTCGATGACATTGCTGATACTCCGGCACTATATTTGTGGCGTAAAAATGCCCCCGTGGACACCACAAAGACAAAAACGCTCGATTTAGGAACTGCTTTCCACTGCCGGGTACTTGAACCGGAAGAATTCAGTAACCGCTTTATCGTAGCACCTGAATTTAACCGCCGTACAAACGCCGGAAAAGAAGAAGAGAAAGCGTTTCTGATGGAATGCGCAAGCACAGGAAAAACGGTTATCACTGCGGAAGAAGGCCGGAAAATTGAACTCATGTATCAAAGCGTTATGGCTTTGCCGCTGGGGCAATGGCTTGTTGAAAGCGCCGGACACGCTGAATCATCAATTTACTGGGAAGATCCTGAAACAGGAATTTTGTGTCGGTGCCGTCCGGACAAAATTATCCCTGAATTTCACTGGATCATGGACGTGAAAACTACGGCGGATATTCAACGATTCAAAACCGATTATTACGACTACCGCTATCACGTTCAGGATGCATTCTACAGTGACGGTTATGAAGCACAGTTTGGAGTGCAGCCAACTTTCGTTTTTCTGGTTGCCAGCACAACTATTGAATGCGGACGTTATCCGGTTGAAATTTTCATGATGGGCGAAGAAGCAAAACTGGCAGGTCAACAGGAATATCACCGCAATCTGCGAACCCTGTCTGACTGCCTGAATACCGATGAATGGCCAGCTATTAAGACATTATCACTGCCCCGCTGGGCTAAGGAATATGCAAATGACTAAGCAACCACCAATCGCAAAAGCCGATCTGCAAAAAACTCAGGGAAATCGTGCACCAGCAGCAGTTAAAAATAGCGACGTGATTAGTTTTATTAACCAGCCATCAATGAAAGAGCAACTGGCAGCAGCTCTTCCACGCCATATGACGGCTGAACGTATGATCCGTATCGCCACCACAGAAATTCGTAAAGTTCCGGCGTTAGGAAACTGTGACACTATGAGTTTTGTCAGTGCGATCGTACAGTGTTCACAGCTCGGACTTGAGCCAGGTAGCGCCCTCGGTCATGCATATTTACTGCCTTTTGGTAATAAAAACGAAAAGAGCGGTAAAAAGAACGTTCAGCTAATCATTGGCTATCGCGGCATGATTGATCTGGCTCGCCGTTCTGGTCAAATCGCCAGCCTGTCAGCCCGTGTTGTCCGTGAAGGTGACGAGTTTAGCTTCGAATTTGGCCTTGATGAAAAGTTAATACACCGCCCGGGAGAAAACGAAGATGCCCCGGTTACCCACGTCTATGCTGTCGCAAGACTGAAAGACGGAGGTACTCAGTTTGAAGTTATGACGCGCAAACAGATTGAGCTGGTGCGCAGCCTGAGTAAAGCTGGTAATAACGGGCCGTGGGTAACTCACTGGGAAGAAATGGCAAAGAAAACGGCTATTCGTCGCCTGTTCAAATATTTGCCCGTATCAATTGAGATCCAGCGTGCAGTATCAATGGATGAAAAGGAACCACTGACAATCGATCCTGCAGATTCCTCTGTATTAACCGGGGAATACAGTGTAATCGATAATTCAGAGGAATAATTCAGCCTGGCGGTGTAATGCACCGCCAACTTGAAATATTTTTTATGAGAAAAATTATGAGATATGACAATGTTAAACCATGTCCATTTTGTGGTTGTCCATCAGTAACGGTGAAAGCCATTTCAGGATATTACCGAGCGAAGTGTAACGGATGCGAATCCCGAACCGGTTATGGTGGAAGTGAAAAAGAAGCACTCGAAAGATGGAATAAACGAACCACTGGAAATAATAATGGAGGTGTTCATGTATAAAATTACCGCCACTATTGAAAAGGAAGGTGGCACTCCTACTAACTGGACAAGATATTCAAAATCTAAACTAACGAAATCAGAATGCGAAAAAATGCTCTCAGGTAAAATTTCCAGAGAGCAGAAAGTAAAACTGATAAATTTTAATTGCGAGAAACTTCAGTCCTCGAGAATTGCATTGTATTCAAATTAAAACTTCATAGCTGATTATTAATAATCAACATCGGGCGTCAATTTCAGTCTAACATTGGCGCCTGCCAGAGGTGATGCGATGGCACAAGTAATCTTTAATGAAGAGTGGATGGTTGAATACGGCCTGATGCTTCGCACTGGTCTGGGGGCCAGACAAATTGAAGCATACCGCCAGAACTGTTGGGTGGAGGGCTTCCACTTCAAACGAGTATCTCCTTTAGGTAAGCCAGACAGCAAACGAGGGATTATCTGGTACAACTATCCAAAGATAAATCAGTTTATCAAAGACTCATGATATGTCTAAATTACCAACAGGTGTCGAGATTAGAGGTAGATACATTCGCATCTGGTTCATGTTTCGAGGAAAACGATGTCGGGAAACATTAAAAGGCTGGGAGATTACAAACAGTAATATTAAAAAGGCCGGAAATTTAAGAGCGCTGATAGTTCATGAAATAAACTCCGGTGAATTTGAGTATTTAAGACGTTTTCCCCAGTCCAGCACTGGGGCAAAAATGGTGACAACGAGAGTCATAAAAACGTTCGGAGAGCTTTGTGATATCTGGACAAAAATTAAAGAGACAGAGTTAACAACAAACACAATGAAGAAAACGAAATCACAATTAAAAACACTCAGAATAATAATTTGTGAAAGTACCCCGATATCACATATTCGTTATAGCGATATCTTAAACTACCGGAATGAACTGCTGCATGGAGAAACGCTTTACCTGGATAATCCAAGATCCAACAAAAAAGGAAGAACCGTGCGCACAGTTGATAACTATATCGCCCTGCTCTGTTCGCTGTTGCGTTTTGCGTATCAGTCGGGATTTATATCAACCAAACCATTTGAAGGAGTAAAAAAATTACAGCGAAACAGAATAAAGCCTGATCCGTTATCTAAAACAGAATTCAATGCATTAATGGAAAGTGAAAAAGGACAGAGCCAGAACTTGTGGAAATTTGCCGTTTACTCAGGACTTCGTCACGGGGAACTGGCAGCTCTGGCGTGGGAGGATGTGGATCTCGAAAAGGGAATAGTGAATGTCAGAAGAAACCTGACGATACTTGATATGTTCGGTCCCCCAAAAACAAATGCCGGGATCCGAACAGTAACACTACTGCAGCCTGCTCTTGAAGCACTGAAGGAGCAATACAAACTGACCGGGCATCATCGCAAAAGCGAAATCACCTTTTATCATCGGGAGTACGGCAGAACCGAAAAGCAAAAACTGCATTTTGTTTTCATGCCCAGGGTGTGTAACGGAAAACAAAAACCTTATTACTCGGTAAGCAGTTTGGGGGCAAGGTGGAATGCAGCAGTAAAACGTGCTGGTATTCGCCGCCGTAATCCGTACCATACGCGGCATACTTTTGCCTGCTGGCTGTTGACGGCAGGAGCGAACCCGGCATTTATAGCCAGCCAAATGGGGCATGAAACTGCGCAGATGGTGTATGAAATTTACGGTATGTGGATTGATGACATGAACGACGAACAGATAGCCATGTTGAATGCGCGGTTATCGTAGTTGCAAAGTTTGCCCCCAATTTGCCCCATTTAGTACCAGAGAACTGAAATAATGCAAGAAAATCAACAAATTACAAAGAAAGAACAATACAACCTGAACAAATTACAAAAACGTCTGCGTCGTAACGTGGGCGAAGCCATTGCTGACTTCAATATGATTGAAGAAGGCGATCGCATCATGGTTTGCCTCTCCGGGGGTAAAGACAGCTATACCATGCTGGAGATTCTGCGCAATTTGCAGCAAAGCGCGCCAATCAATTTTTCGCTGGTGGCTGTTAACCTCGATCAAAAGCAACCGGGCTTCCCGGAACACGTTCTGCCCGAGTATCTTGAAAAGCTGGGCGTTGAGTACAAGATTGTTGAAGAGAATACTTACGGTATCGTGAAAGAGAAGATTCCAGAGGGCAAAACCACTTGCTCACTGTGTTCTCGCCTTCGTCGCGGTATCCTTTATCGTACCGCAACGGAACTGGGGGCGACGAAGATCGCGTTGGGTCACCATCGTGACGATATCCTGCAAACGTTGTTCTTAAATATGTTCTACGGCGGCAAGATGAAAGGTATGCCTCCGAAACTGATGAGCGATGATGGCAAACATATCGTTATTCGTCCGCTGGCCTACTGCCGCGAGAAAGATATTCAGCGATTTGCCGATGCAAAAGCGTTCCCGATTATTCCGTGCAACCTGTGCGGTTCACAGCCTAACCTGCAACGTCAGGTGATTGCTGACATGTTGCGTGACTGGGATAAACGTTATCCAGGGCGTATCGAGACGATGTTCAGCGCGATGCAGAATGTGGTGCCGTCGCATCTGTGCGATACCAACCTGTTCGATTTCAAAGGCATTACCCACGGTTCTGAAGTGGTTAACGGGGGTGATCTGGCGTTTGATCGCGAAGAGATCCCACTACAACCGGCGGGCTGGCAGCCAGAAGAAGATGAAAATCAGTTGGATGAGTTACGGCTGAATGTGGTTGAAGTGAAATAACCAGGATAGCGCCCGATGCGCAAGCGTATCGGGCTACTCTTATGGAGGCCGGATAAGACGCGGCCAGCGTCGCATCCGGCAATCCCGCATAAGATGTTTACTCTTGCACCCGGCAATTCAACATTTCATTATTTTAATAACCGCACCCGGCACGTTTTTCCTTTAATCTTCCCGCCCTGTAACTGTTTCCATGCTTTATGAGCAACAGCCTGACGGACCGCGACATAGACATGCGCCGGATGCACGGCGATTTTGCCAATATCTACGCCATCAAGCCCGATGTCTCCTGTCAGCGCACCTAATACATCACCCGGGCGCATTTTGGCTTTTTTCCCGCCATCGATACACAACGTTGCCATTTCTGCTTCCAGCGGCAAAATGGAACTATTAGCTGGCGGCGTTTGCCAGTTAAGTTTTATCTGCAACATGTCAGAAATGATATTGGCCCGCTGTGCTTCTTCCGGAGCACAGAAACTGATCGCCAGACCGCTATTTCCTGCACGAGCTGTACGGCCGATGCGATGTACATGAACTTCAGGGTCCCACGCCAGCTCAAAGTTCACCACCAGCTCAAGCGATTTAATATCCAGACCACGCGCAGCAACATCAGTCGCAACCAGTACACGGGCGCTACCGTTAGCAAAACGTACCAGGGTCTGATCGCGATCGCGTTGCTCCAGATCGCCGTGTAACGACAATGCACTTTGCCCTACTTCATTCAGCGCGTCGCAGACAGCCTGGCAATCTTTTTTGGTATTGCAAAACACCACACAAGAGGATGGCTGATGCAAACTTAATAACCGTTGCAACAGAGGAATTTTGCCTTTACTGGATGTCTCATAAAATTGTTGTTCAATGGGTGGCAAAGCATCTGTTGAGTCAATTTCAATCGCCAAAGGATCGCGTTGCACTCGTCCGCTGATTGCGGCGATGGCTTCCGGCCAGGTTGCCGAAAACAGAAGCGTCTGTCGAGATGCAGGCGCAAAACGGATGACATCATCAATGGCATCGCTAAATCCCATATCCAGCATGCGGTCGGCCTCATCCATCACCAAAGTATTCAGCGCATCCAGTGATACCGTGCCTTTTTGCAAGTGATCCAGCAAACGACCCGGCGTTGCCACGATAATATGCGGCGCATGTTGCAACGAATCACGCTGCATACCGAACGGTTGACCACCGCACAACGTCAAAATTTTGGTATTTGGCAGAAAACGCGCCAGCCGACGCAATTCACCTGCCACCTGATCCGCCAGTTCACGCGTAGGACACAGCACTAAAGCCTGGGTTTGAAATAGCGACGCATCAATTTGCTGTAACAAGCCGAGGCCAAAAGCCGCCGTTTTGCCGCTGCCGGTTTTCGCCTGCACGCGAACATCTTTTCCGGCAAGGATCGCCGGAAGCGCGGCGGCCTGCACCGGCGTCATGGTTAAATAACCCAACTCATTAAGGTTCGTGAGTTGGGCGGGAGGCAAAACATTCAGGGTAGAAAAAGCGGTCACAATCTATTCTCGTGGTCATCGACGCAAAGTTAGCAGGCGCGTATCCTCGCAGATCTACGCTCACGATGCGACAATTTAATCGGTTCTTCATCGGGTGGTGGGTCAGGCATGGGTTGCGGGCGAGGGATCGGATCGGGCACTGGAACAGGATCGCCAGGAATCGGTTCAGGGACAGGAATTTGCAAATAAATAAGTGTCGTCATATTTCCCTCCGGTCATTGGGTGGACTCTTAAAGGGTAGACGCTGATAAATAACAGGCAAAAAAAAGCCGACTCATCAAAGTCGGCGTCGTACGAATCAATTGTGCTATGCAGTAATTCAAAAAAGGAAGTAAGACAATATGGAGCGCAACGCCCATCGCTTGACGTTGCATTCACCTGCAAGGGAGATATTGCCCTGAATGGGTAGAGAGTTTATTGACTTCGCTCAAACTTTGCGGCGTTTTTGTATACAGACAGCCGGAAAAATTGCTTTTGTTACAACCATTTACTACGGTGCAACCATAAAGCAACACCACCAATAAGAACAACTAACAGAATACAAAAAATTGAAAATCCGAATTGCCACCCGCCGCCAGGGATCCCACCAAGGTTGACGCCAAATAACCCTGTCAGAAAGGTACTGGGTAAAAAGACCATTGCCATCAATGACATTGTATAGGTACGACGAGCTAAATTTTCCTGCATCACCTGAGCGATTTCATCCGCCATCACGCCAGTCCGTGCTATACAGGCGTCGATTTCGTCAAGACCGCGCCCAAGGCGATCGGCAATATCCTGCATCCGACGGCGTTGGTCATCGCTCATCCACGGCAAACGTTCACTGGCAAGACGAGCATAAACATCACGTTGCGGTGCCATATAGCGACGCATCACGATTAATTGTTTGCGCAGCAGAGCCAGGAATCCACGCGGTGGAATTTGCTGATCAAGGAGATTATCTTCAAGGTCGATAATTTTATCGTGCAGCTGCTCGATAAATTCGCTGGAATGATCGGTCAACGCATCGCACACATCCACCAGCCACCCTCCGCAATCGGTCGGACCCGTGCCCTCTTCCAGATCGCTCACCACATCGTCCAGCGCCAGCACTTTGCGTTGTCGGGTCGAAACAATTAACCGCCCGTCCATATATACACGCATGGCGACCAGTTGATCGGGGCGTTCATCGGTGCTGCCGTTTATACAGCGCAATGTAATCAGCGTGCCTTCACCGAGACGGCTGACTCGGGGCCGCGTGCTCTCGCCCGCCAGCGCATCACGTACGTTATTGGGAAGCAGCGGTGTTGTCGCCAGCCATTGGGCGCTATCATGGTGTACATAATTAAGGTGGAGCCAGCAGGGATGCGCTTCATCAATCACATCTGTATTTTCCAGCGGTTTAACGCCGCCTCTACCATCCAGCATCCAGGCAAATACTGCATCCGGGACATTAACGTCCGATCCCTTAATCGCTTCCACAGTGCCTCCATCATCAACGCATTATTTTGTAGTCTAGCCTTCTGGCCCTGTTACGCAACATCTCATCACCCCATTACCCTGAAATGATTAATAAAATTCTGTCTAAATTGAATACAAAAAGCAAAATGCTTTTCCGTATACAAACCGTGTGAAGTGTTAAATAGCGTCTATCATTATCAGAATTATCTGATCATATGACGTGGCTTTTTTGCGATCGGATAGCAACAAAAATTGATAAAAATAACGGGATCTCAATGATTACGCACAACTTCAATACCCTGGACTTACTCACCAGTCCTGTCTGGATTGTTTCGCCCTTTGAGGAACAGTTAATTTATGCCAATAGCGCGGCGCGACTGTTGATGCAAGACCTCACGTTTAGTCAGCTACGAACCGGACCCTATTCCGTCTCCTCACAAAAAGAACTGCCGAAATACCTCTCCGATCTGCAAAACCAACACGATATTATCGAAATCCTCACTGTTCAGCGTAAAGAAGAGGAAACAGCATTAAGCTGTCGGCTTGTTTTGCGAGAGCTGACAGAAACAGAACCGGTGATTATTTTCGAAGGTATCGAAGCGCCGGCAACGCTGGGTTTAAAAGCCAGTCGCTCGGCAAATTATCAGCGCAAAAAACAAGGTTTTTATGCGCGCTTTTTTCTGACTAACTCTGCACCAATGTTGTTGATTGACCCCTCACGAGATGGCCAAATCGTCGATGCTAACCTCGCCGCGCTCAATTTCTATGGTTATAACCATGAAACGATGTGCCAGAAACATACCTGGGAAATTAATATGCTCGGGCGTCGCGTCATGCCTATCATGCATGAAATTTCGCATTTACCCGGCGGTCATAAACCTTTGAATTTTGTTCATAAACTGGCGGATGGATCTACTCGTCATGTGCAGACCTATGCCGGGCCGATTGAAATTTATGGCGACAAGCTCATGTTATGTATTGTGCATGATATTACTGAGCAAAAACGGCTGGAGGAGCAGCTGGAACATGCTGCTCACCATGACGCGATGACCGGATTACTGAATCGGCGACAGTTTTATCACATTACCGAGCCAGGCCAAATGCAGCATCTCGCCATCGCTCAGGATTACAGCTTGTTGCTCATCGACACCGATCGTTTTAAACACATTAACGATCTCTATGGGCATTCTAAAGGTGATGAGGTGTTATGCGCCCTCGCCCGCACCCTCGAAAGTTGCGCTCGCAAAGGCGATTTGGTGTTTCGTTGGGGAGGCGAAGAGTTTGTCTTATTGCTACCAAGAACCCCACTGGATACCGCGCTTTCGCTGGCTGAAACTATCCGCGTAAGCGTGGCAAAAGTGAGTATTTCGGGCTTACCACGCTTTACCGTCAGCATTGGTGTGGCGCATCACGAAGGAAATGAAAGCATCGATGAACTGTTTAAACGCGTTGATGATGCTTTGTATCGGGCGAAAAATGATGGACGCAACCGCGTGCTGGCGGCATAAGCCGCGGATGCGTCTCGAGATCAACGACTGCGCTTAGCGTGGCGCTCCCAGTTTTCTTGCTTCGCCTGCGCCGTTTTACGTAGTGCGACGTAACACGCCCCGCTGCCGCCATGATGCGGTAGCGCAGTGCAATATGCCTGAACATCATCAAATTCGGTCAGCCAGCGCGCCACATAGCTGCGGACAATATTGGCATGCGATTTATCATCCCGTCCTTTGCCATGAATAATCAGCACGTTACGCAAACCATCAGCCATGGCTTGTTGAATGAAACTGAACATCATTTTGCGGCACTCTTCCACCGGCTGGCGCAAAAGATTCAGGCTCGCCTGTTGCGGATATTTACCACTGCGCAGCTTATCCAGCACCCCATGTTGCAACCCTTCCCGCCGAAACTCCAGCGGCTGACTTAGTGGGATGATGTCGAGAAATCCGGTGGTGAGGAAATTATCAAGCTGCAGCGTGTCGATACGCTGCGGCGCACGTTGGTTACGCGTTGGATGCCAGTGGACATCGGTAGCACGTTTCAGCGGCTGGACATCTTCCATGGCGTCAAGAAACAGCGATTTGTCGTCAAGGTTCATGTTACATCCTCCCGCAATTAAGAGCGCGATATGATAACCAGACCGGGTCGGTCCAACAACGTATTACCCAAAATTCCAGTAATAAGTTCCAAATATTGCCGATATTTTAAGCAAAATGCTTATGCATGATTATTCATTCACGATATTAATAATGTAACTTATATTTTCGTGAAATCTGTCACTGAAGAAAATTGGCAACTAAAGGTTAAAACCGTTATAACACAGTCACCGGCGCAGAGGAGACAATGCCGGACTTAAGACGCGGATGCACTGCTGTGTGTACTGTAGAGTCTGGCGGATGTCGACAGACTCTATTTTTTTATGCAGTTTTAACTTTGCAGATAGCCGCATTCTCGCCGGAATTGCGTGATTAATGACGCGGTCAGTGGTGTCTGGCGACTATCACGCCGCTGAATCAAATAATAGGCCGCTTTCGGTAAAATTTCGCTAACCGGCAACATCACCAGCCCCTGTCCGTGCAAGGGATCGCAGCCCATTTCTTCAGGCAGTATGCTGAGAAAATCGCTTTTTGCCACCAGACTGATACAGGCTGAGAACGTCTCGCAGACTACACCGACCTGTGGCGTTTGCGCCTGATCGTCAAGCAATTCACTCAACTGTTTGTAGTAACTGCCGTGTGGCGTCGGCATTGTCCAGCTGTAATCCAGTAACTGTTTGATCGAACGGGCACCAATGGCGGGGTGTCCCGGGCGGCAAAAGATCGCGAATTGCTTTTCCAGTAATTTCTCAAAAGTAAATTCGTGGTCGTACGGTCCCTGATAATAGGTATTGATGGTGAAATCCAATTCTCCCTGACGCAATTCATTAATCATCGACACCAGTTGCCCTTCCATAATGCGTACTTTTACCTGCGGATGCTGCTGATGAAAACGAGATATGACAGCTGGCATCAGACTGCGGGAAATACTGGCCCCCATGCCGATATTAATCTGCCCTGCCAGTTGCCCTTGTCGTTGGCGAATTTCCTCTTGCGCTGCGCGCAGCTCTTCAAGAATAAGACTGGCGTGCTGATAAAAACTTTCACCGGCATCAGTTAACGTCACGCCTTTACTACGGCGAAAAAAGAGTTGCGCCGCTAATCCTTCTTCCAGCTCCTGAATAGATTTACTCAGTGCCGGTTGCGACATATTCAACATTCGGCTCGCTCCGCGAATGCTGCCCTGACGAGCCACTTCAACAAAAGCACGAATTTGATGAATTTTTACCTGAAAAGCCATGACGCCACCGATAACCGTTATTTATCAGACCAAAGAAACTGGCATCTACTTTAATGCAGATGATTGTGTCAGGGTAATTTATGAACGGTTAAAACTGTGAAAAATCAGTTAGTGATAAGTAAAAACTATCGCTACGTGAACCGGGTCACACTTTTTACTGATGACGGGAAAGGTTATGGAGTCTTTGAATCAATTTGTTAATTCGCTTGCCCCAAAATTATCGCACTGGCGACGTGATTTTCATCACTATGCAGAGTCTGGCTGGGTGGAATTCCGCACTGCCACCCTTGTTGCGGAAGAATTGCAGCAGCTCGGCTATTCACTGGCGCTGGGCCGCGAAGTAGTTAATGAAAGTAGCCGGATGGGACTACCTGATGAACTCACTCTACAACGCGAATTCGAGCGCGCTCGTCAACAGGGTGCGCTAGCACAATGGATTGCGGTTTTTGAAGGTGGTTTCACTGGTATCGTCGCCACCCTGGATACCGGTCGCCCCGGTCCGGTGATGGCTTTCCGTGTCGATATGGACGCGCTGGATCTCAGTGAAGAGCAGGATGTCAGCCATCGCCCCTACCGCGACGGTTTTGCGTCATGTAACGCCGGAATGATGCATGCCTGTGGTCATGATGGACATACCGCCATTGGGCTTGGGCTGGCGCATACCCTTAAACAATTCGAGTCCGGACTACATGGCGTCATCAAACTGATTTTTCAGCCTGCAGAGGAAGGTACGCGTGGCGCGCGGGCGATGGTCGATGCAGGTGTCGTAGATGATGTTGATTATTTTACTGCCGTGCACATTGGCACTGGCGTACCTGCGGGCACCGTGGTGTGCGGCAGTGATAATTTTATGGCAACCACCAAATTTGACGCGCACTTCACCGGGACCGCCGCTCACGCAGGCGCAAAACCAGAAGACGGTCACAATGCCTTGTTGGCGGCAGCACAAGCAACTCTTGCACTGCATGCAATCGCCCCGCACAGCGAAGGAGCTTCCAGAGTAAACGTGGGCGTTATGCAGGCAGGAAGCGGCCGTAACGTTGTTCCTGCCTCGGCGTTGCTGAAAGTGGAAACACGCGGGGCCAGCGACGTCATTAATCAATATGTTTTTGACCGTGCACAACAAGCGATTCAGGGCGCAGCAACCATGTATGGTGTCGGCGTTGAAACTCGTCTGATGGGTGCAGCTACCGCCAGTTCTCCTTCGCCGCAATGGGTCGCATGGTTGCAAAGTCAGGCGGCTCAGGTCGCGGGGGTCAATCAGGCCATTGAACGTGTTGAAGCGCCTGCGGGTTCCGAAGATGCCACATTAATGATGGCCCGCGTGCAGCAACATCAAGGGCAAGCCTCCTACGTGGTGTTTGGCACACAGCTGGCGGCAGGTCATCACAACGAAAAATTCGATTTTGACGAGCAGGTTCTCGCTATTGCCGTCGAAACGCTGGCGCGCACCGCGCTCAATTTTCCCTGGACGCGAGGTATCTGATGCAGGAAATCTATCGTTTTATCGACGATGCGATTGAAGCCGATCGCCAACGTTATACCGATATTGCCGATCAAATCTGGGATCATCCAGAAACACGTTTTGAAGAGTTCTGGTCAGCGGAGCATCTGGCTTCGGCGCTGGAATCTGCAAGCTTCACCGTTACCCGCAACGTAGGCAATATCCCAAATGCATTTATTGCTTCGTTTGGTCAAGGCAAACCGGTTATCGCCCTGCTGGGAGAATATGACGCCCTGGCAGGTTTAAGTCAGCAAGCTGGTTGCGCGCAACCTACATCCGCGACGCCCGGTGAAAATGGTCACGGTTGCGGACACAATTTGCTGGGAACCGCCGCCTTTGCCGCTGCAATAGCCGTCAAGAAATGGCTGGAACAATATGGGCAAGGCGGCACAGTGCGCTTTTATGGTTGTCCTGGCGAAGAAGGCGGCTCGGGTAAAACGTTCATGGTTCGCGAGGGGGTATTTGATGATGTGGATGCGGCACTCACCTGGCACCCGGAAGCCTTTGCCGGTATGTTCAATACCCGCACGCTGGCAAACATTCAGGCATCATGGCGCTTTAAAGGGATCGCAGCACATGCCGCGAATTCCCCTCATTTGGGACGCAGCGCCCTTGATGCCGTAACGTTGATGACCACTGGCACCAACTTCCTCAACGAACATATTATTGAAAAAGCGCGCGTACACTATGCCATCACAAATAGCGGCGGGATCTCGCCCAACGTGGTCCAGGCGCAGGCAGAAGTGCTTTATCTTATCCGCGCCCCCGAAATGACCGACGTGCAGCATATTTATGATCGGGTCGCCAAAATCGCCGAAGGTGCGGCATTGATGACCGAAACCACGGTTGAATGCCGCTTCGACAAAGCCTGTTCCAGTTATCTCCCGAATCGCACCTTAGAAAATGCCATGTACCATGCCCTATCCCATTTTGGTACCCCGGAATGGAACTCCGAAGAACTGGCTTTTGCGAAACAAATTCAGGCTACGCTCACCCCCAACGATCGGCAAAACAGTCTGAATAATATCGCCGCAACCGGTGGCGAAAACGGCAAGGTTTTTGCACTACGTCATCGTGAAACGGTACTGGCGAATGAGGTCGCTCCATATGCCGCCACCGATAACGTGCTTGCGGCATCGACTGATGTCGGCGACGTCAGTTGGAAACTGCCTGTTGCCCAGTGTTTCAGCCCCTGTTTTGCCGTCGGTACACCGCTACATACGTGGCAACTGGTTAGCCAGGGGCGAACATCTATTGCTCATAAAGGAATGCTGCTGGCGGCGAAAACTATGGCAGCAACCACAGTCAATCTCTTCATTGATTCAGGGCTATTGCAAGAATGCCAACAAGAGCATCAGCAAGTTACGGACACGCAACCGTATCACTGCCCTATCCCGAAAAACGTGACACCGTCACCTTTAAAATAACAACAACAACGCAAACACAACAACCGAGGAATGCCCATGAGTATGTCATCCATACCGTCGTCCTCCCAATCCGGGAAGCTCTATGGCTGGGTCGAAAGAATTGGTAACAAGGTTCCCCATCCTTTTTTGCTCTTTATCTATTTGATAATCGTACTCATGGTGACGACGGCAATTTTGTCAGCCTTTGGCGTCAGTGCGAAAAACCCGACCGATGGTACGCCGGTGGTGGTGAAAAACCTGCTCAGTGTGGAAGGATTACACTGGTTTTTACCCAATGTGATTAAAAACTTTAGCGGTTTTGCTCCACTTGGAGCGATCCTGGCGCTGGTTTTAGGTGCCGGCCTAGCGGAGCGCGTCGGCTTACTGCCAGCGCTAATGGTTAAAATGGCATCGCATGTTAATGCCCGCTACGCCAGTTATATGGTGCTGTTTATTGCTTTTTTCAGCCACATTTCTTCCGATGCGGCGTTAGTGATCATGCCACCGATGGGTGCGCTGATTTTTCTGGCGGTGGGCAGGCATCCAGTTGCAGGTTTACTGGCCGCCATTGCAGGCGTAGGTTGCGGCTTCACGGCTAATTTACTGATTGTCACAACCGACGTGTTGCTGTCGGGGATCAGCACGGAAGCGGCGGCTGCGTTCAATCCGCAAATGCACGTCAGTGTAATTGATAACTGGTATTTTATGGCCAGCTCCGTAGTCGTACTGACGATTGTTGGCGGCCTGATAACCGACAAAATCATCGAGCCACGGTTAGGTCAATGGCAGGGAAACAGCGATGAGAAACTGCAGACATTGACCGAAAGTCAGCGTTTTGGTTTACGCATAGCAGGTGTCGTATCGCTACTTTTTATTGCTGCGATCGCGCTGATGGTGATCCCGGAAAACGGGATATTGCGCGATCCGATTAATCACACCGTGATGCCATCACCCTTTATTAAAGGTATCGTGCCACTGATCATTCTTTTTTTCTTTGTTGTCTCGCTGGCTTATGGCATCGCTACCCGCACAATTCGACGTCAGGCGGATTTACCGCATTTAATGATTGAACCGATGAAAGAGATGGCGGGATTTATCGTGATGGTTTTTCCCCTAGCCCAGTTTGTCGCCATGTTTAACTGGAGCAACATGGGGAAATTCATCGCCGTGGGGCTGACCGATATACTTGAAAGTTCAGGGCTTAGCGGCATCCCGGCGTTTGTCGGTCTGGCGTTGCTTTCCTCTTTCTTATGCATGTTTATTGCCAGCGGTTCCGCAATCTGGTCGATTCTGGCCCCCATTTTCGTACCAATGTTTATGCTACTTGGCTTTCACCCGGCATTTGCGCAAATCCTCTTTCGTATTGCCGACTCATCCGTATTGCCTTTAGCGCCGGTATCTCCTTTTGTTCCACTGTTTCTTGGATTCCTGCAACGCTACAAACCAGACGCGAAACTGGGTACTTACTATTCGTTAGTCTTGCCCTATCCGCTTATCTTTTTGGTGGTATGGCTGCTAATGTTGCTGGCGTGGTATCTTGTGGGCCTGCCGATAGGTCCGGGTATTTACCCACGTTTGTCTTAAGAGAGAACGGATGCTGAGATTACTTGAAGAAAAAATTGCCACACCACTGGGTCCACTATGGGTGATTTGCGATGAGCAATTTCGCCTGCGGGCGGTTGAATGGGAAGAGTACAGCGAACGCATGGTGCAGTTGCTGGACATCCATTATCGCAAAGAAGGCTATGAGCGCATTTCTGCCACCAACCCAGGCGGTTTAAGCGACAAGCTTCGTGATTATTTTGCCGGTAATCTTAGCATTATTGATACGCTTCCCACTGCCACAGGGGGGACGCCATTTCAGCGCGAAGTCTGGAAAACACTACGCACTATCCCCTGCGGGCAGGTAATGCATTACGTCCAACTGGCTGAACAATTGGGCCGCCCTGGCGCGGCGCGTGCCGTTGGTGCGGCAAACGGATCGAATCCCATCAGCATCGTCGTACCTTGCCATCGGGTTATTGGCCGAAACGGCACCATGACCGGATATGCAGGCGGAGTTCAGCGAAAAGAGTGGTTATTGCGCCACGAAGGTTATCTTTTGCTGTAAACATTAAACAATTTGTGCCAGCTTGTTCACACTTTTATGTAAAGTTACCCTTAACAACTTAAGGGTTTTCAAATAGATAGACATATATTTACATCTAATATCGGAATTCTCTGCTGTTAAGGTTTGCTTAGACTTACTTGCTCCCTAAAAAGATGTTAAAATTGACAAATATCAATTACGGCTTGAGCAGACCTATGATCCCGGAAAAGCGAATTATACGGCGCATTCAGTCTGGCGGTTGTGCTATCCATTGCCAGGATTGCAGCATCAGCCAGCTTTGCATCCCGTTCACACTCAACGAACATGAGCTTGATCAGCTTGATAATATCATTGAGCGGAAGAAGCCTATTCAGAAAGGCCAGACGCTGTTTAAGGCTGGTGATGAACTTAAATCGCTTTATGCCATCCGCTCCGGTACGATTAAAAGTTATACCATCACTGAGCAAGGCGACGAGCAAATCACTGGTTTCCATTTAGCTGGCGACCTGGTGGGATTTGACGCCATCGGCAGCGGCCATCACCCGAGCTTCGCTCAGGCGCTGGAAACCTCGATGGTATGTGAAATCCCGTTCGAAACGCTGGACGATTTGTCCGGTAAAATGCCGAATCTGCGTCAGCAGATGATGCGTCTGATGAGCGGTGAAATCAAAGGCGATCAGGACATGATCCTGCTGTTGTCGAAGAAAAATGCCGAGGAACGTCTGGCTGCATTCATCTACAACCTGTCCCGTCGTTTTGCCCAACGCGGCTTCTCCCCTCGTGAATTCCGCCTGACGATGACTCGTGGCGATATCGGTAACTATCTGGGCCTGACGGTAGAAACCATCAGCCGTCTGCTGGGTCGCTTCCAGAAAAGCGGTATGCTGGCAGTCAAAGGTAAATACATCACCATCGAAAATAACGATGCGCTGGCCCAGCTTGCTGGTCATACGCGTAATGTTGCCTGATTTTTCCGCATAACTCACTATCCTTCTGTCATATCATTAAATTTTTCTGATTTATTGATCTGGCAGAAGGTTCATCACTGTTTCATTCACCAGATATGGGTTAATCTTTTAATTACAAACTGCGTTGACAGTTGTTGTAAGGAGACCCTGTATGGCTATGTATCAGAACATGCTCGTTGTTATCGATCCTAACCAGGACGACCAACCAGCATTGCGGCGAGCTGTTTATTTACATCAACGGATTGGTGGCAAAATTAAAGCCTTTTTGCCGATCTATGACTTCTCATACGAAATGACCACCCTGCTCTCCCCGGACGAACGTACGGCTATGCGTCAGGGCGTCATCAGCCAGCGTACAGCCTGGATCCACGAGCAGGCAAAATATTATCTCAATGCTGGCGTTCCCATTGAAATTAAAGTGGTCTGGCATAACCGTCCTTTCGAAGCCATCATTCAGGAAGTGATCAGCGGCGGGCACGATTTGGTGCTAAAAATGGCGCACCAACATGACCGTCTGGAAGCGGTGATTTTTACGCCAACGGACTGGCATCTGTTACGCAAATGCCCAAGCCCGGTGTGGATGGTGAAAGACCAGCCGTGGCCGGAAGGAGGCAAGGCGCTGGTGGCGGTGAATCTCGCCAGTGAAGAGCCGTATCATAATGCGCTCAATGAAAAACTGGTCAAAGAGACGATCGAACTGGCAGAACAAGTCAACCATACCGAAGTTCATCTGGTTGGCGCTTATCCGGTAACGCCAATTAATATCGCGATTGAACTGCCGGAATTTGATCCGAGCGTTTATAACGATGCCATTCGTGGGCAACATTTGCTGGCAATGAAAGCTCTGCGGCAGAAATTCGGCATTAATGAAAACATGACGCACGTAGAAAAAGGTCTGCCAGAAGAGGTGATTCCTGATTTGGCGGAACACTTACAGGCGGGGATTGTGGTTCTGGGCACGGTAGGACGCACCGGTATTTCAGCAGCATTCCTCGGCAACACGGCGGAACAGGTGATTGATCATCTTCGCTGCGATCTGTTGGTCATTAAACCTGACCAGTATCAGACACCCGTTGAACTGGATGACGAAGAAGACGATTAACGACTCTTCAATAACTGACAAGGCCCGAGTTATCGGGCCTATTTTTTACTTACTGCTCTTCGCCGCCAAGGAAATAAATTCCCAACGGGATTGCCAGCAACACAGTAAAGACCAGGCTATAAACAAAAATCATCGATGACTGAATCACATACATTGATGTCGTCCACTCAGACAGCGGAATATTGTACTGTTCTATAACGCCGCCGATAGTCGCGCGAGTCACAACCGACGCCGCAATAATGAAAACCGCCAACAAACCAAAGAGAAATTTCTTCCCTTTCGCTGACTTCAGTTTCGCCATAATCATGATGTAATCCTTGTGCAGACAAATTTCTTGTTACCTAAACGTAACAATACCATGACATTTCACCGTTGTCTGCTCTGAAAACCTCACCTCTTAGCTGGATTTACAATCAACGCATTGATTAGTTAGCTAATGTTGCTACTTCCTTCCCTGACTATTGATGATCTGAATGAATTGTCGCGGTAAAATAGCCCCGCCAGGGGTTTCCGGCATGACGACAATTATCTGGAGGAGCCTGATAAAACAATGATCGCTGAACTGTTTACAAATAATGCGCTTAATCTGGTCATTATTTTCGGTAGCTGCGCAGCATTGATTCTGATGAGCTTTTGGTTTCGCCGCGGAAATCGTAAAAGAAAAGGTTTTTTATTCCATGCGGTGCAATTTTTAATCTACACCATAATTATCAGTGCTGTTGGTAGCATTATTAATTATGTTATAGAAAACTATAAACTCAAATTTATCACCCCAGGCGTTATCGATTTTATCTGTACGTCCCTGATTGCGGTTATTCTGACGATTAAGCTATTTTTGCTGATTAATCAGTTTGAAAAACAGCAGATTAAAAAAGGTCGCGATATCACCAGTGCGCGGATTATGTCGCGCATTATCAAAATCACCATTATTGTGGTGCTTGTTCTGCTTTATGGCGAACATTTCGGCATGAGCCTTTCTGGCTTGCTGACCTTTGGTGGTATTGGTGGTCTGGCTGTCGGTATGGCCGGTAAAGATATTCTGAGTAATTTCTTTTCCGGGATCATGCTCTATTTCGACCGTCCTTTCAGTATTGGCGACTGGATCCGTTCACCGGACAGAAATATCGAAGGTACAGTAGCGGAAATTGGCTGGCGAATTACCAAAATTACGACCTTTGATAATCGTCCATTGTACGTACCGAACTCGCTGTTTTCATCGATCAGCGTAGAAAACCCAGGACGAATGACCAACCGCCGCATTACCACGACCATTGGTTTACGTTATGAGGATGCGGCAAAAGTGGGCGTTATTGTCGAAGCCGTACGTGAGATGCTGAAAAATCACCCGGCCATCGACCAGCGACAAACCTTACTGGTTTATTTCAACCAGTTTGCCGACTCGTCATTGAATATTATGGTTTATTGCTTTACCAAAACCACGGTATGGGCTGAGTGGCTTGCTGCACAGCAAGACGTTTATTTGAAGATTATCGATATTGTACAGTCACACGGCGCGGACTTTGCCTTCCCCAGCCAGACGCTGTATATGGATAACATTACACCGCCGGAACAGGGTCGCTAAATCAGACATCACTGGCGTTATCCACAAGGGTAACGCCAGTTCCCATCACATCAATGCTTCACAATATACATAGTCCGGCTGTACGCCACATCTTCCGGGTTATTAATGGGATAACCTTTCAGCCACGGCTTGATTAATCGTCCATTGGTATATTGATAAATTGGTGCAATCGGTGCTTGCTCCATGAGGATTTTTTCTGCCGCGTTGTAATCGGCATTACGCGCTTTAACGGTATTTTCCGTCGATGCCTGGGCCAGAACTTTGTCGTATGCCGGATTGTTAAAGCGTGAAATATTTCCTGAATGCGTTGACGTTAATAATGTCAGGAAAGTGGAGGGTTCATTATAATCCCCCACCCATGAGGCACGGATAACATCAAAATTGCCGGTGTTACGGCTATCGATATAGGTTTTCCATTCCTGATTTTGCAATTTAACATCTACGCCAAGGTTCTTTTTCCACATCGATGCTACAGCAATCGCAATTTTTTGATGGTTTTCTGAAGTGTTATACAAAAGCGTCAGCTTCAGCGGTTTTTGCGGACCATAACCAGCTGCGCTCAACAAAGTTTTTGCCTGTGCATTCAGTTCTTCCTGACTCATTTGTTCAAACGGCGAAGGTTCCGGCGTAAATCCGGCGGTAACATCTGGTGTAAAATGCCACGCTGGCTTTTCGCCCGTTCCCAACACTTTTTCGGTCATCAGGCGGCGATCTATCGTCATACTTAATGCCAGGCGAACGCGCTGATCTGCCGTCGGCCCTTTTTGCGTGTTAAACGCATAATAATAGGTCCCGAGCTGTGGCGGCGTATAAACCTGCCCCGGAATATCCTTCAACAGCTTCTGATACATATTTTTCGGGAAGGATTCGGTGATATCAATATCCCCCGCGAGGTAACGCTTAGTGGCTGCGGATTCCTGATTAATTGGCAGGAAGGTCACTTTTTGCAGTACCGTTTTGGCGTTATCCCAATAATGGGTATTCGGTACCACGACCAGTTTTTCATTGACTACGCGATCTTTAAGAACATAAGCGCCATTGCCGATCAGATTTCCGGGTTTCGTCCACTCTTTACCGCTTTCTACGTTGGCTTTTTGCACCGGGAAGAAGGCAAAGTTAGCGGTTAAATTCACAAACCACGGCAACGGTTTATCAAGCTGAATTTTCAAGGTATGGGCATCAACTGCGGTGACGCCAAGCTGGTCAGGCGTAGCTTTACCATCAATAATCGCCTGTGCGTTGTTGATTCCCGCCAGCGCGGCAAACCATGCAAATGGCGATAGCGTTTTCGGGTCCACCAGACGCTGCCAGCTGTAGACAAAATCTTGCGCCGTTACCGGTGTGCCATCCGCCCATTTTGCGTTATCGCGCAGGGTAAAAGTCCAGATACGGTTGTCATTACTTTTCCACTGAGTCGCAACGCCGGGGACAATCTCCCCTTTCTCGTTCTGATTCACCAGTCCTTCAAACAGATCGCGAATGACCTGAATCTCTGGCAGGCCCACGGCTTTAGCGGGATCCAGCGACGCAGGCTCATCTTTAATGTGGCGCACCAGCTCCTGCTTCTCTGCCAGTACTGTGCCGCTCGGAACTTCTGCAGCATACGAAAGAGAAATGCTGCTGACCAACAGCGCACAACACGTGACTGAAACAGAGTGCTTCATAAGTTTCCCTCTAACCGACATTAAAATTGATGCGTAATTATTTGTTTCGCCTTAAAGAAATGCAAACAACTTCCATCAAAAAAGTGACACAGGAAGCATAAAATGTTTTATGTATCAATATATTAAATCAGATTTAGTGTAAATAATCGACGCCAAAATGCGGCAAAGCACATAGAACACCGAACACTACGTTCAGGCTTCGCACGTTCAAACCAGTTTTCGGTATCAAAATCAGCATCTGTCGCCATTGTACGAAGAATAAAAAATAACCAAAACGTTGAAAGGAACTGAGAATACGTTAAGAGAGAAATTAAATTAATGTATCAGCAAGTAGTGCTAAACAGCACCTTTATACTTCAGCCTATCTATAAATAATGAGAATGCCGAGCCAGCATGTCGACGGTGTGGATAGTACAGGTGATAACCGGGTAAATCTGGTGTGAATTTATCCAAAACACGTATCAGTTTTTTTTCTTTAATAGCCCGCTCAACCTGATCATAAGGTAGATACGCCAATCCATGCCCATCAATTGCAGCATCAATGATCAGGTCTATCGTATTCAGTAAAAGCTGACCTTCCATGCGAACACGAACTTCACGTCCACCGCGTATTAATCTCCAGCGATTTGCTGTACCCGATGTGGGAAGATACAAATTAATTGCCTGATGATCTATTAATTGTGACACTGACGTTGGAACACTTCGGCGAGAAAAATAATCCGGTGAGCCAACAATAGCCATTGGTATATCTGGCCCGATTCGAATGGCGATCATATCTTTATCCATCTCCCCACCCAGACGGACGCCTGCATCAAAACGTTCAGAAACGACATCGGTCAAACCATAATCAATGGTGAGCTGAATATCAATTTCAGGATGCGATTTCAGGAATGTGCGCATTGCTGGTAACAATATCGTTTTTGCTGCATGTTCTACAGTAGTAATACGTATTGTCCCGGATGGGCGGTTCTGCAGCTCGCTCAGGGATGCCAGGGCTGAATCTATGTCATGCAACATAGGGCCAAGAACAGACAAAAGATGCTCGCCCGCTTCAGTTGGAACAACGCTGCGCGTGGTTCGCGTCAGAAGCCGCAATCCCAATCGTTCTTCTATACGACGCACTATCTGGCTTAAAGCTGACTGCGCCATGCTCAGGCGGGCTGCTGCACGAGTGAAGCTACGCTCCTCTGCAACGACGACAAACGCCATCAGATCAGCGATTTCTTCACGCTTCATTCAGTATCTCCATGCAATCTATTAATCATTTAAATGATAGGTCTAATCATGATTTTGGGTCTAATCAACTTAATGATCAATATCTATAGTGATATCACCAACCGTTAAAACGAACCGACAACTCCATGAGGAACGGAATGATGAATAATAAAGTCAGCTTCACTAACAGCAATAATCCAACCATCTCTTTGTCTGCAGTGATCTATTTCCCTCCAAAATTTGATGAAACCCGTCAGTATCAGGCAATTGTGGTATCTCACCCAGGTGGGGGCGTTAAAGAACAAACGGCCGGAACCTATGCCAAAAAACTGGCGGAAAAGGGATTTGTCACTATTGCTTATGACGCATCTTATCAAGGTGAAAGTGGCGGCGAGCCGCGTCAGTTAGAAAACCCATACATTCGTACTGAAGACATCAGTGCCGTGATTGATTACCTGACAACGCTTTCTTATGTCGACAATACCCGAATTGGTGCGATGGGAATTTGTGCCGGTGCAGGATATACAGCCAATGCTGCAATTCAGGATCGCCGCATCAAGGCCATCGGTACCGTTAGTGCGGTCAATATTGGTTCGATGTTCCGTAATGGTTGGGAAAACAATGTGAAATCTATTGATGCCCTGCCATACGTTGAAGCGGGTTCAAACGCCCGAACCAGCGATATTAGCAGCGGAGAATATGCCGTTATGCCACTGGCACCAATGAAGGAGTCCGATGCGCCGAACGAAGAACTGCGTCAGGCCTGGGAGTATTACCACACCCCTCGCGCGCAGTATCCAACAGCACCGGGTTACGCTACTTTGCGCAGCCTTAACCAGATTATTACCTATGATGCTTACCATATGGCGGAAGTGTACCTGACTCAGCCGATGCAGATTGTGGCGGGCAGCCAGGCAGGGAGCAAATGGATGAGTGACGACCTGTACGATCGGGCATCAAGCCAGGATAAACGCTATCACATTGTTGAAGGCGCAAACCATATGGATCTTTATGACGGCAAAGCCTATGTGGCTGAAGCAATTTCAGTATTAGCTCCGTTCTTTGAGGAAACTCTGTAATGAAACATATTCAAATCCGCAATAGTGATATGGCCTGGCATATTGCTGCCAATAATCTGGGATAATTTTCATGAAAAATGTACTGATTCTTGGTGCTGGCGGTCAGATAGCCCGCCATGTGATTAATCAACTGGCAGATAAGCAAACCATTAAACAAACTTTATTTGCCCGTCAGCCAGCAAAAATCCACAAACCCTATCCAACTAATAAAATGCAAACAACTTCCGGCAAAAAAGTGATACAAGATCGATGACATAGCGTTGAAGAAAAGGATTTGATAATCCGCAAAATTTGCACAACACTGCCTGTAATACTTCCTGAACCAGAGACGATCATGACCGTAAACCGCCCACGCGCCGAACGCGGCGCATTTCCGCCCGGAACAGAACATTACGGACGTTCATTATTGGGCGCGCCGTTAATCTGGTTTCCGGCCACTGCAGCCAGTCGCGAAAGTGGTTTGATTCTGGCTGGCACTCACGGTGATGAAAACTCTTCGGTCGTCACGCTCTCCTGTGCTCTGCGGACTTTGACACCTTCTTTGCGCCGCCATCATGTGGTGCTGTGTGTGAATCCTGACGGCTGCCAGCTGGGGTTACGGGCCAATGCTAATGGTGTGGATTTAAACAGAAACTTTCCGGCGGCGAACTGGAAGGAAGGTGAAACGGTTTATCGCTGGAACAGCGCCGCTGAAGAACGTGATGTCGTATTACTGACAGGTGACAAACCTGGCTCAGAACCTGAAACCCAGGCGCTGTGCCAGCTTATACACCGCATTCAACCTGCCTGGGTGGTCTCATTCCACGATCCACTGGCCTGTATTGAAGATCCCAGACACAGCGAATTAGGCGAATGGCTGGCCCAGGCGTTTGAATTGCCTCTGGTAACCAGCGTCGGCTATGAAACGCCTGGCTCTTTCGGCAGTTGGTGTGCAGATCTCAACTTGCATTGCATCACCGCAGAGTTTCCGCCCATCTCCTCCGACGAAGCCAGCGAAAAATATCTCTTTGCGATGGCAAACTTGCTGCGCTGGCATCCTAAAGATGCAATTCGCCCGTCGTGAACTGAAGCGCCGGTTCCACATCTACCGCCAGCCAGGTCGGTCCGTCAAGATCGGCGAAACTGACCTGCGGCACCAGCGGTAAAGCGGCGCTAATGGCACGAGAGGTACACAACATGCAGCCCAGCATCAGACGAAAACCTTGTGCACGTGCTTCAGTCGCCAGCGCCAGCGCTTCCGTCAGACCCCCGGTTTTATCGAGCTTAATGTTAACCATCTCATAGCGCCCTTTCAGCGCCTTCAGATTGCTACGAGTATGACAACTTTCATCAGCACAAATCGGCAACGGATGAATAAAATTCTCCAGTGCCGCATCGTCCTGCGCAGGAAGCGGTTGTTCAAGCATCGCAACGCCTAAATCCGCCAATAGCTGGCAACGCGCCGCCAACCCTTCTGCACGCCAGGATTCATTTGCATCAACGATCAGCGTGGCATCGGGCACAGCGGTGCGAATTGCCACCATCCGCTCACTGATAAGATGGTTATCCAGCTTCACTTTCAGTAATTTCGCGCCTGCCTGCCAGAGTGTTGATGCACTATTGGCCATCTGATCAGGCGTACCGATGACAACCGTCTGTGCAGTGATAACTGTCCCAGGAAGCGTTATGCCGATCAAATCAGCCAGCGATTGCTGCTGTTTTCGCGCGGCCAGATCCCACAATGCACAATCCAGCGCATTACGTGCTGCGCCGGCAGGGAGAATTTTTTGCAACTCCTCCCGTGTCAGCCCTTTCTCTAATTGCGGTACGACGCTCATAATTTGCGCCATTACCGAGGCATCACTTTCCCCATAACGCGGATACGGCGTGCATTCGCCGGTGCCTTTAATACCCTCTTCTTCCAGTTCAACCACCACCACGCGCGCTTCACTGCGACTTCCCCGGGCAATCACAAACGGGGTATGTAAGGGCCAGGCTTCCTCAAATACCTTAACGGTTCTCATCTTTACTCCTTGTTGTCGCGGTGGTCTGCGGATTAAGCGCAAATAGCGTTTGCTGTGTTATTGACAGTTAGCATAAACTAGGTGTGACGTTAACTATATGTAAACAGGAAAGATAATCATGTCACAAACCGTTCATTTCCAGGGCAACCCGGTTACAGTCGCCAATTCCATCCCGCAGGCGGGTAGCAAAGCGCAGACTTTTACTCTCGTGGCAAAAGATCTGTCTGACGTCACCCTCGGTCAGTTTGCGGGTAAACGCAAAGTGCTGAACATTTTCCCGAGTATTGATACCGGAGTTTGCGCCGCATCAGTACGTAAGTTTAACCAACTGGCAACCGAGATCGACAACACCGTTGTGCTGTGTATTTCTGCCGATCTGCCGTTCGCCCAGTCTCGTTTCTGCGGCGCAGAAGGTCTGAACAACGTTATCACCCTCTCCACTTTCCGTAACGCTGAATTCCTGCAAGCCTACGGTGTGGCAATTGCTGATGGCCCACTGAAAGGTCTGGCAGCACGTGCCGTTGTGGTTATTGACGAAAATGACAATGTGATTTTCAGCCAGCTGGTGGATGAAATCACCACCGAGCCGGATTACGAAGCAGCTCTGGCTGTACTGAAAGCATAATTTAATATGCCTGATGGTGTTGCACCATCAGGCATATTCGCGCTTACTCTTCGTTCTTCTTCTGACTCAGACCATATTCCCGCAACTTATTGGCAATCGCGGTATGTGAAACGCCGAGACGTTTTGCCAGTTTGCGCGTGCTGGGATAATTGCGATAAAGCTGGGTTAATACCGAGCGTTCAAAACGGCTGGTGATTTCGTCCAGCGAACCTTCCATCGCATCTTCGCCCACGGCTACCGTTGCGGCGTCATAATCCGGCAACAAAATATCCTGTGGACGCAGCTCATAACCGTCCAGTTGTGTCAGTGCGCGATAGATAGCGTTCTTTAACTGCCGCACATTTCCCGGCCACGCATAACGCGTAAGTACAGTATTCAGGTCAGCGGCCAGTTTCGGACGCGGCACGCCCTGCTCGTCGGCAAAGCGGGCGACGAACAGCTCAGTTAACGGCATGATGTCCTGCGGACAGTCACGTAGCGGCGGCAGATTGAGCGTCAACACGTTCAGACGATAATAGAGATCTTCACGGAACATGCCTTTTTGCACCAGTTCGACCAGATTCTTCTGCGTAGCGCAAATCACCCGCACATCGACATGCACCTCATGGTCTTCGCCAACCCGACGGAAAGTGCCATCATTAAGGAAACGCAGTAATTTCGCCTGCATCCGTGGTGACATTTCCCCTATTTCATCCAACAGCACCGAACCACCGTTCGCCTGCTCAAAGAATCCTTTCTTCCCTTCCGGAGCATGACCAAACAGTTCACTCTCGACCGCATCTTCCGGTATAGACGCACAGTTCAGCGCCAGGTAAGGTTTGCCCGCTCTGGGGCTTGCCTGATGGCAGGCGTAGGCAAAGAGATCTTTACCTGTACCTGTGTCACCCGTAATCAGCAGCGGCGCGCTTAGCATCGCCAGTTTCTGCGCCTGTTCGACAACATGCTTCATTTTCGGGCTGACGGCGACAATTTGACTGAAGGCGCTGACGTCCTGGGCGGCGACATTTTGCAACTGGCGGCCCATACGAATCGTTGATCGCAACATCACCACCGCACCGGTCAGGACGTGTTGATCATTTTCATCCTGAAGATAAACAGGCGTAATCTCCATCAGGAAATTCTGCCCATTAATAACGACATGCTCGTTATGCGAATCTTGCGGTTCGCTTTCCAGCCAACGTAAAAAATTAAAGCCGTTAATCAATTGTGCGGCGGTATGGTTGCGCAGGCGATCCAATTTTTGCCCAAAAAGCTGACAGCTCGCCGGGTTCGCCATATCCACTTTGCTTTTCATATCGACAGAGAGCACAGGTTCAGGCAACGCCTCCAGTAACGCGCTCAACGCCAGATGCTCACGTTCGGAAGGCATCCACGGGACAGTACGCACATCGGTAACACCTGCAATACGGCGTATTTCGGCCATCAGACTGCTGAAACTCTCAAACTCCAGTTCAGCAAAATTGAGGTAGATTCGCCCAATGGGATCAATCTCAATACCGCGTAAATCAATGCCTCTTAGCACGAGTAGATCGAGTAATTCGCGGGTCAGACCGAGTCGGTCTTCACAAAAGACTTCCAGACGCATGGGAACCTTCACCTGAAAAAAGAACAATTAATATGATGATATGACACTATTTGGATAGCAGGAAGGTTTCTGTCAACAATCATTGACACAAAGACGGAAAAACGGGCACTTCGGCGTAAAGATATCCGGTCAGCACCCGATATTGCATTATTTTTCGCTGGGCGTTTTGCCTTTTTGCAGCGTTTCTTTCACCTGACCGATAAGCTGACGACGGAAATCCCCGAGGCGAGGTTTGTCATCGTCAATCCACGGCAGCGGGCGGCAAAGCTCCATAGCTTTAATCCCGAGTCGTGCCGTCAGAAGTCCTGCACCAATCCCCTGAGCTGCGCGGGTAGACAAACGAGCAGCGAGATCTTGCGACATCCAGTCCATCCCCACTTCGCGCACCAGTTCGCTGGCTCCGGCAAAAGCGATATTCAGCAATACCAGCTTAAACAGACGCAAACGGCTGTAATACCCCAGTTCAATGCCATACAGCGTGGCGATGCGATTAATTAAACGCAGATTGCGCCAGGCGATAAACGCCATATCGACCAACGCCAGCGGGCTGACCGCAATCATCAACGTTGATTCCGCCGCCGAACGGCTGATTTCGCGCCGCGCCTGGGCATCTAAAACTGGCTGGACCAAATGCGCATACAGGCTGACCACTTCACGGTCGTTTTGCGTTTCATGGATTGAGGCATACCAGCGTTGCAGCGCCGGATGCGACTGATCAATACCCGCCTGCTGCGCCAGTTTTTCGCAAAATGCGCGGCCTTTGCCCGTGCCGTGGCTATGCAATAAATCACGCGCTTCGTCGCGTTCATGGGCGCGCTGTCGCAAGCGCCATAAGCGCCGCCACTCTGTTACCACAGAACCTACGCCAGCGCCGATAATCAATGCCCCAGCGGCACATCCACCCAGCGCCACCCAGTCCTGGGTTTGCCAGGCATTCATTGTCCACTGTACACCCTGCCCGACAACGCTTGCGCCAAACAGAGCCAGCCCGCCCATCACCATTTTGCGCCACAGGCTGCGTTTCGGACGTAACGCTGCGTCCATTACCGCTTCGACTTGCCCCTCTTCTTCCTGCGCTTCGTCGAGCGTGGCCGGGGCAAAATTTTGCGCCTGATTTTCGTCAAAGGTCTGCTGCGCCCTGAATTTAGGATTCTGATCGACCTCCAGAGGACCGTCGAAATCAATACGTGGTTTTAACGGTTCGGTCATCGCAATTTATCTCCTATTAAAAATTCCAGCGCAGCATCAAGACGAATATGCGGTAGTGGTTTGTCGACATCCATCACCTGCGGACGAAATGCCTCAAACTGGAAGCCTTGCTTATCCCAGAACGCCTGACCAGGCAAACGTGCGGGAACTTCGCCAGGATAAACAGTGAGCGGTGCGCCATCGCTAAGTCGATTACCACGCAGCGCCGGGATTTTCTCACCGTTAACATCAATAATGCCGCTGGTGGTCGCCTGAACTGACGCCAGCCCCAGGCAGTCCATGCTGATCCCTTCGAACGCCGCATTTTGCCAGGCATCCTGAATCAGTTGTTGCAGTAATGAAACCATATTAGCGTGCTGATCGATGGTCACATGGTCCGCTTTAGTGGCAGCAAACAATAGCTTATCGATAACCGGCGAAAACAAACGCCGGAACAGGGTACGCTGCCCGTAGTGAAAACTTTGCATCAGCTGCGTCAGTGCCAGACGCATATCATTAAATGCCTGTGGCCCACTGTTGAGAGGTTGCAGGCAATCCACCAGCACAATCTGGCGGTCAAAGCGCAGAAAATGATTCTTATAGAACCCCTTCACCACCTTCTCGCAGTAATAATTAAAGCGCTCGCGCAGCATTCCGGCATTGGTATGCTTATCGGCCTGCGCCAGTTTGGACTCGCCCCAGGTATCGACATCCGGCCACGGGAAGAATTGCAGCGCGGGCGCACCTGCCATATCTCCCGGCAAGACAAAGCGCCCAGGCTGAATAAAGTGCAGCCCCTGCTGTTTACAGTGGTGGAGATAATCGGTCCACGCGGCGGCAATGTCTGCCAGCCGGTTTTCGTCGGCAGGCGCTAGCGGGTCCAGCCCTTCGCACATCATTCGCCATTTGACCGACCATTCGCCGCGCTGACCATTGAGTAAGCCCGTCATCTGGCGTGACCAGCTTAAATAGTCCTGCGCCAGCATCGGCAGGTCGAGCAACCATTCGCCGGGATAATCCACAATCTCCAGATACAGCGTGGAGGTGTCCTTGAAGTGGCGTAGCAGCGAATCGTTCGATTTAAAACGTAGCGCCAGGCGGATTTCACTGACGCCGCGCGTTGGCGTCGGCCAGGCGGGAGGATCGCCATATAACTGCGCCAGTCCTTCATCATATGTGAAGCGCGGAATGCCAAAGTCACGCTGGGGAATGCGTTTCACGCCCAGCAGGCGCTCTTCACGCACCGCGCTTAACAGCGGCAAGCGTGCTCCGGCGTGAATATTGAGCAACTGATTGACCATCGCAGTGATAAACGCTGTTTTGCCGCTGCGGCTTAGTCCGGTTACGGCGAGGCGCAGATGTCTGTCGACACCCCGATTCACCAGCGCATTAAGTTCATTTTTAAGTCGCTTCATTGCTGTCCTGTGCTGCTCTGAAGACCAGAAAAAAATCATTCGTAAGGATATGAATGTGGGGGCCAGGCCATTGATTATCAACTGCCCGTGTTGTCATCGACGGGCGAACTCCATAAGATGTGCAGCATTCACGTTCGGACGGAGTTCCTGACCTATGTCCCCTACTATTTATGATATTGCCAGGGTTGCAGGCGTATCAAAATCCACCGTATCACGCGTGCTGAATAAGCAAACTAATATCTCCCCGGAAGCGCGCGAAAAAGTGTTACGGGCCATTGAAGAATTACAGTATCAGCCAAACAAGCTGGCCCGCGCGCTGACCTCTTCGGGTTTTGATGCCATTATGGTGATTTCTACCCGTTCGACCAAAACTACGGCGGGTAATCCGTTTTTCTCTGAAGTTTTGCATGCCATCACCGCCAAAGCTGAAGAGGAAGGTTTCGACGTGATATTGCAGACGTCGCACAATCCGGCAGAAGACTTACAAAAATGTGAAAGCAAAATTAAGCAGAAAATGATTAAAGGCATTATTATGCTAAGTTCGCCAGCGGATGAGTCATTTTTTGCCCAACTTGATAAATACGATATTCCTGTCGTGGTGATTGGCAAAGTTGAAGGTCAATATGCCCATGTTTATTCTGTCGATACCGATAATTTTGGCGACAGCATTGCGTTGACCGATGCATTAATTGAAAGTGGGCATCAAAATATTGCCTGCCTGCATGCTCCGCTTGATGTCCATGTTTCAGTGGATCGGGTAAATGGTTATAAGCAGAGCCTGGCTGCGCATAATATTGCAGTGCGTGATGAATGGATTGTTGACGGCGGTTATACCCATGAAACAGCACTGCAAGCCGCGCGGGAATTATTAAGCCAGTCACCGTTGCCTGAGGCAGTGTTTGCTACTGACAGCCTGAAATTAATGAGTATTTATCGTGCGGCAGCAGAGAAAAATATTGCTATTCCGCAGCAGTTAGCGGTGGTGGGTTATAGTAATGAAACGCTGTCGTTTATTTTAACGCCTGCGCCAGGCGGTATTGATATCCCAACACAGGAGTTAGGTCAACAAAGCTGTGAGTTATTATTCCGCTTAATTTCTGGAAAACCGTCACCACAGAATATTACCGTTGCCACGCATATGACGCTGAAATAAATACCAGCTACCTTGCCTGAATGCCGGATGCGATGCTAGCGCATCTTATCCGGCCTACATTTATAGTTCGGATAAAGTACTCGTGCCGCATCCGGCAATTTAGCCCATTATCAGAACGAGTAATTTACGCCGACACCTGCATAATGGAATTTATCGCTGTCGCCTTCGTCGTGATCCTGCCACTCAAACGCGTATTCCAGCGAAACGGAAAGCCCGTTCTGGAAATCATAACCGTAAAATAAACCTACACGGTTAAAATCATGGCCTTCACGTTCAATATCATCCTGCCAGTCCCAGTTACTCCAGCGATCCAGCCCAATGCGCGTATACGGCGTCACCGAGTGGTTGCCGAGCGTCAGCGGCAAATAGGCGCGAATTTCTTGCGTAGAAAACTCACCGTTATTGCGGCTGTCGTCCATATTAAAGCCGCGCTCGAGATAATAGTTCACTCGCAAGGCAACCGTTTCGTTGAAGGTATATTGCAGGCCTGTTTCCGTTTCGACTCGGGTATCAGCGTAACCGGTCGTGTTCAGATCGTTGGCAAATTTATACATCGATAACCAACCGTTGAAACGTAAATCGTCCGTCAGTTTCACATCCCAGTCTGGCGCGATTTTCCAGCGCTGCATATTCGCCGTGTCTTTACCCGGTTCATCAACGTAGTGATAACCATAATTACGGAAACCACCGGTCAGGCCGAAACTGAAATCATCGTTTTCGAGGAACTGATAATGCACCTCCAGCTCCGGGCGATCAAACCACGTTCCACGTTTACCCGCGCTATAATCTACCGGCCCTTCCTGATAATAGGCCAGAGCAATTCTCCACGGCCCGTTGGCGGCATTAAAATAGACTGAAGGCTCCGCCAGCCCATCCATATCTTCGCCATAACCCTCGACGTTTTCTATTTCGTACATCGCGCCGATATTAAAGTGCCAGTCGTTCTTTTCCTCGGCCTGTGCGCAGGCCATTCCCGCACACATCACCAGTGCGGTACAGGGTAATAACTTTTTCATTATTGTTCCTTGTATTATCCTGGGGGAATGCCTTCCCCCTGTATTTAGCGAAGTGCTATTTCCGTTTCTGCATCAAAGAAATGACATTTCGTCATATCAAAATGAATAGTGATATTTTCTCCTGCATGATAATCATTTAACGCACCAGCACGGACCACTAACTCGTGCCCCCCAACCGTGGTGTAGAGCACAAATTCCGCACCGGTTAATTCTGCCACGCTAATTTTGGCGGAAATGTTATTTTCCTCTTGCGCGTCCGGATGAATATCTTCCGGACGTATTCCCATCACGATGGGCTTATGCAAACTTCCCTGTGTTTTCAGAACCGCTAATTTCTCTTCGGGAATGGTTAATTTAAGCGTTTCCGTAACGAATTTATCGCCATCGATCGTGCCACGAATAAAATTCATCGCCGGTGATCCAATAAATCCGGCAACAAACATATTCGCTGGTTGGTTATAAACCGTTTTCGGCGCACCAACTTGCTGAACAATCCCATCCTTCATAATCACAATCCGCGTCGCCATGGTCATCGCTTCGGTCTGATCGTGGGTCACGTAGATCATGGTGGTATTCAGCTTCTGGTGTAGCTTGCTGATCTCTGCGCGCATTTGCACGCGCAGCTTGGCATCAAGGTTAGAGAGCGGTTCATCCATTAAAAACACGCCCGCTTCGCGCACAATCGCCCGCCCGAGCGCCACACGCTGGCGTTGCCCGCCGGAAAGCGCGCCCGGCTTGCGTTTCAGGTACTCACGCAGGCCGAGAATTTGCGCCGCCCAGTTCACCCGCTCATCAATCACCTCTTTGGCGATTTTATGCATCTTCAGGCCAAACGCCATGTTGTCGTAAACCGTCATATGCGGATACAACGCGTAGTTCTGGAACACCATCGCTATATTGCGTGCTTTGGCTGGAACGTCATTCATTCGTTTGCCGTCGATCAACAGATCGCCGCCGCTGATCTCCTCAAGCCCGGCAATCATGCGCAGGGTGGTCGACTTACCGCAGCCCGACGGGCCGACAAACACGATGAACTCTTTATCGGCAATTTCCAGGTTGAAGTCCTTCACCACATGCACCTGGTTATCGTAGATTTTTTGAATATGTTGTAACGAAAGCTGAGCCATGTTGATTCCTTTGCTATACGTTTTGCCAGAAGGCCGATAACCGCGGCCAGGTGAGTGATTCCGTTGAAGGCAACAGTAATTGCGCCCCGGTTAAGCCCGCGCCGATCCCCACCGAGCGCATACCGCTGGCGTTAATGGCGTCAATGCCCGCCTGCGCATCTTCAATGCCGATACATGCCTGCGGCGGCACGCCCAGCCCGGCACAGGCGGCGAGAAAGATTTCCGGGTCCGGTTTCGAGTTTTTAAGTTGGGAAGCATCCGCGCAGAAGGTGAAAAACTCGCGCAGCTCCAGCGCCGCTAAAATCGTCGGCGCATTCAGGGAGACAGAAGCCAGCCCAACCGGGATCTGCTGTGCACGGAGATCTGCCAGCAAAGAGCGAATGCCGGGTAGAACAGCGCTGACCGTCAACTCGCGCAGTGAGTGGACATAGAGCAGATTTTTGCGATACGCCAGTTGCGCCCTCTCCTGCGAGTTAAAGTCGCCCTCTTTGCCCCCGTGTTGCAGAATGCGCCGCAGAGACTCATCGCGGCTGATCCCTTTTAGGGATTCGTTAAACTGCGCATCAATGCTGATGCCAATTTCAGCGGCAATCTGCTGCCACGCCTGGAAATGCAGATGCGCGGTATCGGTGATTACACCATCCAGATCGAAAATTACCCCTTGCAGTTTCATTCATCCTCCTGATGTGTGGTAGCGGTCCCATTGAAGGGCAAAATAAAATCACCCAAACAGAAAACAGATTCTTCAGCCACGGATATAAGCTGACCGTTCAAACGCAGTGAAACGGGCGCAGAAGTTCGAATCGCAATACGCTGCGCGTCAAGAGTGACCTGTAATTCGCAGCCCTGCCAGAACAGAGGGAAAGACAACTGTTGCCACTGCTCAGGTAACGCCGGATTGAGATGCAATTCACCGTCACGCACGCTCACCCCGGCAAAACCCTGAATCGCCCCCAGCCAGATAGCGCCAGTTGCGGCAGCATGGATACCATCATCACAACTATGCGGATCAGCACCAAGATCGATTTCAGTCCCCTCGCGCCAGAACTGATAACTTTGGGTCAGCAGGCCACAGCGTGCGGCAACAATGCCGTGGATTGCTTTACTTAATGACGAGTCGTGAATAGTGCGCGGTTCATAAAATTGCAGATTGGCAAGACACGATGCCGCTGAGAACTGCTCCGGCAGCATGTAATTGAGCATCACCACATCAGCTTGTTTGAGGATTTGCATCTCGTTCACTTCTGCGCGTGAATAATCCAGCAGAATGGTTTGCTTCCCCGCCGCCGCTTTGTATTTCGCCAGATTAATCGCCGGCTTAGCCATAAACGAATCATCCTGCGGCAAAACGCCGTCGGGCTGAATTTCTGGCAGCCGCAGTTCTTTAAGGAACATTTCGGCGCGATGGATAAACGCATCGTCGCTACAGCCAAACTGGCGGGCAATACTCAGCGCCTGCTGGACGTTGTAATACGCCATATAGCTGGTGAAGGCGTTATTATTGACATGTTCGGTATATTCGTCAGGCCCAATAACATCATGAATTTCCAGACGGTCGTTAACCCTCACCGCGCGGCTAATCCAGAACTTTGCAGTTTCCAGAAGTAGCGCCATGCCTTCATGCGCAATGAAACTTTCATCCCCCGTGGTCTGCCAGTATTGAATAACCGCCCAGGCGATATCGGCCACCAGATGATGTTCCGCCTGCGCCGAGGCCACTTTTTGCCGCAGCCCGGTGCGAATGTTAATGGCGGCAAATTCCGGCGTCTCTTCTTCGCCGCTGCGCGCGCTTTCCCACGGAAATAGCGCGCCCTGCCAGCCGTTGCGTCGCGCTTTCTCCTGCGCGCCTGGCAAGTTGTGCCAGCGATAACGCAGTAAACTTCGGGCAACCGTCGGATCGCTAAACAGATGAAACGGTAACAAAAATACTTCTGTATCCCAGAAAACGTGGCCTTTGTAGCCTTCGCCGGTTAAGCCTTTTGCCGCAATGCTGCTGCGCTCGTCGTGGGCAGGCGTCATGATGCGCAGATGATAAAGCGCATAATCTAACGCTTGCTGATCGTGCGCTTCGCCGCCATTTACCGTGATACGACGTTTCTGCCACCATTGACGCCAGTTTTCTGTTGATACTGCAAGAAGTTGGTCGTAACTCTGCTGCGCGCACATTTCAAGCTGGCGAAGCGACGCGCTGCCCCACTCGTCTAAAGCAGCTTGCCTGTCATCCCGCCAGTCGATCCACACCAGTTTTTGCAACGTCACTGTCTCGCCTGCATGAAGCTGCGCACTGGTATGTTGCTGCAAACGGCGCTCTTTGGCGGTATAGCATTGCTGCACATCACCGCTCACCATACAGCAACAGCTGATGGCCACATCACTGCGTCCATCCTGGGTGGTGTAGATCCCCTGCATCAGATGCTGACCAAACACCCGCACCTGGGTTTCGTCGAGATGTTGGCGACCGTGGTTGGTTTGCGTGGCGTCGATACCTGTTGAAATCAGCACTGACGCGTCGGCGTCCAGTGGCGTAATAGTGATTTCCAGCACAATGAGCGGCAGTTGGTCTGCCGAAACAAAGCGACGGCTGGCGATGGTGTAACCTGTGCCGTTGCTGGTACGCCAGACAACGCTACGGCGTAATTCTCCACTGGCAAAGTCAAGTTCACGCTGCCAGGCTTCGCGGGATAACGAGAAAACCTCACCATTTATGGCAATCTCCATCCCCAAGATATCAGGCAGGTTCACCAGTTCGTTGATTTCACCTTTTCCCGCCCGATGATACAGCCCCGCCAGATACATCCCTCGCGTCTGGCGCGTGTAATCTTCTTCATGGCTGGCGCGAAGCCCAAGATAGCCGTTCCCCTGCGCCATCAGCGATGCATACTTGTTCAGGGTATGCTGGCTGAAATGGGGTTCTGATAACGTTACTGGCCTGGTCATAATTCCACACGCGTCCCTGTTTCTGCGGATTGATACAACGCCGCCACCAGTTGCTGGATGATGTACCCCTGCTCGGCGTCGGCTATCATCACGGGCTTGCCCTGTACGTGATTGATAAAGGCTTCCATGCTGCGCAAATGGCGGTTGTCGTCTGCCAGTTCCCGTTGCATCAGCGTCATTAATTCACCGTTGTTATCGGTGTAGATATGTGCTGGAAACAGCGTCGCACCGGCTTTATCACCACAAAAGCTGACGTTCATAATCGACTGTTCGCGGATGTTGAGTGCAAATGACGTTTCCAGCCACAGAATGCCGCCGTTATGAAATTCAATGGTGCCAAACAGCGAATCTTCGACGCTATAAGTTGCCGGATCCCACTCGCCAAATTGACCACAGCTCTTTTGCGTGCCGATCTTTTGAAAGCTATGCGCATTCACGCTTTTCACCGCCGGAAAGCCCAGCACATACATCGCAGCATCCAGCATATGAATGCCGATGTCGATCAGCGGGCCACCACCCTGCAGTTCTTTATTGGTAAAGACGCCCCAGCCGGGAACGCCGCAGCGACGCAGGGCGCGGGCGGTGGTAACGTAAATCTCTCCCAAAACGCCGTTGGTCACCTGTTCACGCAGCTGTTGCGTATCGAGCGCAAAACGATGGTGAAAGTCGTAGGCCAGCACCTTGCCCAGTTTGCGCGCGGTATCGCACATTTCCCGCGCCTGTTCTGGCGTCATGGCGGGCGGTTTTTCGCACATCACATGGCAGCCCGCTTCCAGTGCCATCAGGGTATGTTCGTAATGAAAACGGTTAGGTGAGCAGACGCTAACCACATCAGGTTTCACCGCCAGCAGCATGGCCTGCGGATCGTCCCACACGGATGCATTCCCGTATTTTTCTGCCAGCGCCTGCGCCTGGGAAAGGCGGCTGTCACAGACAGCCACCAGTTCCAGATCGTTGCGGGTGCAGTAGTACGAAGCATGAACCTTATCCGCCACCTGGCCTGCGCCTATTATCGCGACCCGCAGCGGAGAGCTTGTCATTGCACTTTTCACAAAGACCTCTTAGCAGGTACGCAACCAGGCCAACGAATCACGGTACGCCTGGGCAGGATCTTCCGCCCGGATACGCCCTTCGTACACTACATAGCCCTGATAGTTATCCGCGCGCAGCTGTTCAAACAGCGCGTGGAAATCCAGGGTGCCGCTGCCCGGCTGGTAGCGATGGTTATCCGCAATATGCACATGACCGAGCAGGTCGCGGTTGTCATGCAGCGCCTGCGCCAGGTTATCTTCTTCGATATTCATGTGATAGAAATCGCCGATAATCTGTACATGTTTAAGATCGTTTTCGACGATGTAACGGCGGGCATCGGCGAGGGTGTTGATCATATGATCCTGATAGCGGTTTAACGGTTCGAGATACACCACGGTTCCGGTACGCGCGGCGACCTGTTCCAGTACGTGCAGGGAATCACTCACCATTTTGCGGTCGCCGTCCAGGCTACGCGGCGAGGTCATCGGCGGTAAGCGGAAGGTAAACATGCCCCACGCTGCCGGAACGACGATACCTTTACCCCCCACTTCTGCCAGCGCTTCGAGAATGCGTTCGATCTGCTTTAAGCCATTAAGACGACGCTCTTCGATAAAGTCGCCAATCCAACCGTCATAGCCACCGCAGGCGGTGGTCACCGGTAAACCGGTTTCTTTGATTGCTGCTTTGACTTCTTCGAGATTGTTGACCAGCAGTTTGCCGTCAATCTCAAAACCATCGAAGCCCATCTCTTTGATATAACGAAATTTCTCCAGAATGTTTTCCGGAAAGAATGCCTGATTCTGTGTGCCTATTTTCATTTTTTCATTCCTTTGAATTAAAACGTAACGCCCATTTTGATGCTCTGTTCCGGATGCTGATCGACATACTGCATGTAGCTTTCCGGGCTCTTGGCAAAGGTCACTACCGGGTCGATTAAATCTTCGCAATTGAGATAACCGTTCATCAGCAGTTCCCAGCAGATTTCTTCAATACGCTTACGGCTCCAGCGCGGATAATCCGGGTTCGGTTCGCTGCACGCACGGGAGAAAACAATTTTGGCGTTATTGAAATGCGCTTCGCGTCCGAGGTTAAAACCTTCAGCAAATGGTTTGGCAAACGCGACATAAGAGATGGTGCCGCCATAAGCAAGGCCACGCAGCGCCGATTGCAGCGCGTCGGCGTAACCGCTGGTTTCGATAATCACATCGGCACCCTGCTTGCCGGTCAGCGTTTTGATCTCTTTTCCTACGTCAGTGCCAATGGGGTTAAGGCAGAAATCAGCACCGTGGCGACGGGCAATATCACAGCGATAGGCGATAGGATCGACGCCAATCACCACCGACGCGCCAGCGCGTTTCGCCAGTTGGATGGCTATTTGACCAATCGCGCCAAGCCCTACCACCACCACAAAATCACCCACGCGCACGTTGGCATCGCGCACGCCGCTCATGGCAAACTGCGCCGGGTCGTAACAAACGGCGTTTTTCCACGAGCTGCCTTCCGGCATTTTGCGCAGCTTGTAGTTATTCACCGCGTTAATGATGACCGTCTCGGAGAGCGGGCCGTAGCCGCATACGCTGTCGCCCACCGCGTAGTCGGTAACGTCGCTGCCGCACTCGATAATGTCGCCAACCACCATGTTGCCAAGCTGGAATTTGCCAAACTCAATGCCGCGCGGCGCATCTGCCGGACGCGGAGTGAACATCTGCCATTCGCCGTTAAAGTCTTCATCGATAAACGGGCTGGCGGCGCGGAAGTCGACCACTTCCGTTCCGTGTTTCGGTGCGCCGAAACGCACGCGGATTTTCACTTCATTGGCTAAAATCGCCCGATCTTCATACTCAACCAGCGCAGCAACACGCGGTGCTGTGGCTACTAACTTTTTCATTTAAAACTCCTTGTAAAGAAACTGGCCGCTTTAGCCCTTCACGCCACCGGCGGTCAAACCACTCTTAATAAAACGTTCCGAAAGCGCATACATAATCACCACCGGCAATGCGGTCACCAGTGAGGCCGCCATCATCCGTCCCCAGATGTAATCTGGCGTACTGAACAGCGCGTTCAGGCCCACCGGTAAGGTGAAATTGCTGGCGCTGGAGAGGAAAATCGACGCAAACAGATAGTCGTTCCACGCCACCATAAAGCAGTAGACGAACACGGATATCAGCCCGGACATCGCCAACGGCACGGTGATGCGGAAGATAATTTGCAGACGGTTGAGGCCATCCATCATCGCCGCTTCTTCGATCTCATCGGGGATGGTGTCGAAGTAGCTTTTCAGCATAAACACGGCGGTGGGCAGAGTTTGCGTCACCATGGTGATGATCAGCGCCATCTCGGTGTCGTAAATGCCCAGCGCGGTGATGATTTTGAACAGCGGCACCACCAGCAAAATGCCAGAGAACATATACACCGTGTAAAAGCTGGCATTGATGGTCATCCGACCTTTAAAGCGCAGGCGGGAAAGCGCGTAAGCCCCAAGAATGCCGAGGAATACCGCCACCACGGATGAAACCACCGACACCACCAGACTGTTACGGAAGTAGTCGACAAACGGGAAAATCATCGGGTTAAAAATGTCGACGTAATGCTCCAGCGTCCACTGCTGCGGCAGCAGCGTAGGATGCAGTGAGATCGCCTCTTTCGCGCCCTTGAACGAGGTCATCAGCATCACAAAAAATGGAAACAGCGTGATGATGAGAAACAGCGCCAGCCCGCAGTAAAAACCGATGCGACTGAGTGTGCGTTTATTTGTTGCCATTGAGGTTCACCCGTTTCCTGGTCAGCAGAATGACAGCGAAAATAATGATGAAGAGCACCACCGAGATCGCCGCCGCTTTTCCTAAATCATTAAAGGCAAAGGCGGTTTTGTAGAGATAGACGCCGAGAATATCGACCTTGGTGGTCAGCAGATAAACATCAGCAAACATGTAGAACATCCAGATAGTGCGCAGGGTCACCACCGTCGCCAGGACCGGCATAATTGCGGGCAGCGTGACGATGCGAAACCGCTGCCAGGCATTAGCGCCATCCATCTCTGCAGCTTCGTACAGCGATTTGTCGATGGTCTGCAAAATCGCCAGAAACGAGATAAAGGCATACGGGAAGTAGCGCCAGATGGCGAACAGCACCACCAGCACAAAGCTACTGCCCGGATTATCGAACCACAGCGGTGCCTGCTCATAGAGATGCAGAAGATCGACGCCGAGGTAGTTCACAATGCCGTAGCCGTTGTTGAACATGTATTTCCAGGCAAACACCAGCGAAATGGACGGCGTTACGTAGGAGAGGATCACCAGCGAACGCGCGGTTTTGCGCAGATGGAACTCGCGGTTGAAAAACATCGCCACTGCCAGCCCGAGCACGGTGCTGCCCGCCACCACCAGCGCGGTATACCAGACCGTCATCCACAGCGAGTGCCAGAAGCCGGGATCGGAGAGGATACGCACATAGTTACTCACCCCAACAAAGGTTGACTCGATGTTGGGATTGAGCGGCAGACGTAAAAAACTGATTTCGATATTCGACACCATTGGCCAGGCCACCAGACCACCCAGCAGTAATAAGCTGGGCGCGAGAAGCAGCAGCGCAAAGGGCATATCGGAACGACCTGAAAAAAGCCTGTTCATTGCGGATTCCTGTCCTGGGTTTAGTGCTGTTCGATCAGTTCATCCAGCTTTTTCTGGCTCGCTTGCAGCGTGCCAGGGAGATCGGCTTTACCCACGGTGACGTTATGCACCATGGAGCTCACCACTCCAGACCCCGTCACATCACCCATGCGGGTAAAGTTTTTATCCCCTACTGCACCAAAGACCTGAATATTTGGCAGTTCACCGATTAGCTGATTCGGTAGTTCACCCAGCGCCTTAATAACGTCGTTGTCTTTCCAGGTGGCGGTAGTGACAACCGCTTTATTCACCGGCAGCGCAGCACCTGGCGACATCATCACCCAGTCGGTAATGTTGTCTGCCTGCTCCATAAAGGTGACAAATTTTTCTGCTGCTTCCGTCTCTTCGGTCTTTTGCCCGGCGGTAATGGTCAGCGAGGTCAACATGCCGTAGACCGCAGAGTTTTTCTCGGTTGGCACCACGAAACCGACGTTTTTCGGGTCGCCTTCTTTAATCACAGCCGGAAGGATATAGGTGGAGTAAATCGCCATCGGCGCGGTGCCGTTCATAAAGGCGTCTTTCACTTCCATGATGTCGTTAGAACCCGGCATAGTGTTGGCAGCAAGGTCGCGGTAATAGGTCAGTGCCTGCATCATCTCTGGTGTATCAAGGGTGATTTTGCCTTCGGCGTTAAAGACGTTAGCCTGGTTGGATAACGCAAACTGGGAGAAGGATTGTTCCGTCAACACGCTTTCTGCTGTAGGCAGCGCAATGCCGTATTTTTTATTCGCCGGGTCATTCAGTTTCTGTGCAACGTCCAGCAGCTGTTGCCAGTTTTTCGGCTCCTCAAGCCCCGCTTTTGCCAGCACATCTTTGCGATACCAGATACCGCCAATCCAGGCGCTGACAGGAACACCGGTCCATGCGCTACCATCTTCGGTACGCACAATACGCAGTACGCCATCGTAAAACGCGCCTTCACCAACGTTGCTGATGACTGTGGCAACCGCTTTGCGATCGATAAGCTGCTCTTTGTCCATCACTTTGGCGTAGTCATGGCTGGTTTCGATCACTTCCGGCAGCGAACCGCTACGTGAAAGAGTAATGACTTTAGTGTTATAGGCATCTTCTTCCACGGGCACTTGCTTAACGGTGATGCCAGGGTTTTCTTTTTCAAAACGGGCAATCAATTTACTGATAACGGCCTGGCGCTCCTGCTCCACCGAAGAATGCATAAATTCGATGGATACATTCGTTTTATTTTCTTCTTTACAGCCTGAAATCAGGGCGCAGGAAACCAGTGCTGATAACAGCACGATTTTTGATTTAATCATGAGATGTTCCTTTTTATTTAATCCACATAACCTGCCAGGGGCGCAGCGTTATTTCATTACCCAATATATCAACTTCACTAATCAGATCCCGACCATGCAGATTAGTAATATTTACATGCTGAATATTTTTACTGACATTAAACAATCCAGTCAGACAATTACCATCAGCGTTACTTCTTTGAATACGCATTACGGATGAATTAATCGTATCAATGGTAAAATTATTATCCGGATGAAACTCGTTATGGCTGCGACGAAGTGTAATTAAACGCGACAACTCATGATATACCGCATGCCTTAATGTAGCTTCATCGTTCAGTTCTCGGGTTATCTCTTTACTGTGATATTTTTTACGGTTAATCGCACGGTTATATCCGAGTTTTTCGACACCTGCGTAATCATTACGCGAGCCAAGAATACTTTGAATATATATCGCTGGCACACCGGGGAAACTTAACAAAATCGCATGGGCGAGAATAAACCTGGCGCAACGTTCTTCATCGCTACTCTCACGGCGGCTTAACGCATCCATATAGGTCACATTTATTTCATACGGACTGCGTGTACCGTCGGGATTATTTTTCCAGTTTACTAATGCACCTTCCTGCTGTAACGCCTCGACCAGCTCTAATATTTCGCTTTCAGGCAACAAGCCCCGTAGCGGGTTTAGCCCGATGCCATCGTGAGAGGCGAGGAAGTTAAACCAGGTGGTGTTGCTGGAAGGTAGTGTCAGGTTTTGCGCCCACGCACAAAGCGCCTCAACGTTCTGTTTTTGCACCGCATGCAGCACCAGTGGCGGCAGCGAGAACTGGTACACCATATGTGCTTCGTCATCGCCTGCGCCAAAGTAAGCAATGTTGTCTTTATGCGGAACATTGGTCTCGGTAATGATCACTGTACCTGGCGCAACGTTATCAATAATCGACCGTAACAGTTTGATAATCAGATGTGTTTTTTCCAGATGGATGCAGCTTGTTCCCGGCTCTTTCCACATAAAGCCAACGGCATCCAGGCGGACATACTCAGCACCTTTCGCAAGGTAACAGAGTAAAACATCCACCATCGCCAGCAACACTTCAGGGCTACGGTAATTCAGGTCAATTTGATCGTCACTAAAGGTGGTCCATATATGGCGCGTTGAATGATCGCGCATCTGGAATGGCGTTAATAACGGTAACGCACGCGGGCGAGTGACGGCGCTGAGATCGGTTTGCGGGTCAACGGCAATAAAAAAATCTTCAAAACCTGGATGCTGTTGTAAATAGTTTTTAAACCATTCACTTTTTGCCGACATATGGTTGCAGACAAAATCAAACATTAAATGACTACATTCACCGAGTTGCTGAATATCCTGCCACTCCCCCGCTTCACTGGCGACCTGATGATAATCAATTACCGAAAAGCCATCATCAGATGACCATGGATAAAACGGCAACAAATGAACATGTGAAAAAATGCTTTGCAGCCATTGATGGTAAAACTGATTAAATGTGGGTAATGGTTTTAAATCATTGCTGTGAAATTGATCGGCATAGGTAATTAACACGACATCACTTTCATCCCAGTGTTTTTTACGTCGCTGTGTAATTAATCGTTTCGCACTCTCAAGACGCGTTACAAGTTTCTGTAAATGAGTTGCGGTAAATGTTCCACCGTAGATTTCGTCCAGGTAATCCGTAATTTTCTGTTTCATGTTGCCTTTCCGTGGTAGCGGTCCCATGAAACGAGAGACTACTCCGCAGAAAATAAACTGTCAATTGAGCACAAGGGTTTTAGTCACGCAGGAAATCATTTTTTACCAGGGAAAAAGCGTATTTGTGAGCTGACGCAAATAATCTATGGGGATGTAAATAAGGTGTGACAGAAAAAAAACGGCGCATAAGCGCCGCTCATGGTGAATTCTTTTAACCTTTGACCTTCGGCATTGCGATGTCTTTCAGGCCACCGGCGTTCTCAACGTGGGTATATCCCATCTCGCTAAGGATCTCTTTTGCTTGCCCTGACTGGCGTCCGGCATTGCAATACACTTTCACGGTGTCGTTTTTATCCGGAACGGCGGTGGCAATGCGCTCTTTCACTTCCTTCAGGGGAATATTGATGGCCCCCTGAACGTGCTCTTGCTGATACTGCTCTGGAACACGAACATCGATCCAGTGTTCAGCGGCGAAAACGGGCAGTGAAAACACCAGTGCCAGAGCAAGTAAGCCTTTTTTAAACATGTAAGCGTCCTTCTATGGATGAAAATTGCCATCCATTATACGCCTGAGATTTAACAATTTTTGCGAAACTCCCCTCACCTTTTATAACGCTGTGCCAGTTTATTAGCAGCCCGACTTAACAGCGGTTCCAGCGCCACAGCCAGCAACATTTTCAGCGGTCGGCGAGCAACTGATTTTATCGCCCAGCCCGCTACACCCGCCGGGCCATAGCGCAGTGCGGTAAGAAGTACCAGCTTGCCTGCTAATTTGAAACCAGGCTTTACCTTTTGCCCGGCCTGTTGCCAGCGAGTATTCATAACTTTCCTCACAGTTGACGGAAACGGCTACGTAACGTGAAAGTATCGGAAGTGACATAACGTTCCATCTCGCGTAAACGCGTTTCACTTGCCGCCAGTTCACGGTCGACTTCATCCAGCAATTCGCTGCTGGAAGGTAGCTGCTCACCAAAGGCCATGTTGTCCGGCATTGGATCAAGCGCAAATGACAAAATGATGTAAGCAACCAGGGTAAACAGCGCCAGACCGAAGAAAATCGACAGCACCACCAGGATACGCACCAGTTTTACCGGTACATCAAAATAGTTGGCAATCCCGGCGCAGACGCCGCGGACCATGCCCTGCTGTGGAATACGCCATAATTTTTTATTGAGATTAATGCCCGCCATTAGCGATCCCTCCAGTTCGGATGTTCTGCATCAAGAATAGATTCCAGCGCCTGAATACGTTCGCGCATCCGTTTTGCTTCATCAGCCAGTTGCGCTAATCGCTGCTGCTCACTTTGCGACAATTCACTGCGACCAGAACGATTGCTGTAATGCAGCCATAACCAGATCGGTAAAACAAACAGCACAAAAATGGTTAACGGAATAGCCAGAAATAGCGCGCTCATAAGTACTCCTTAGACGATGAGCGGCGGCGCGTTCGGACGCCGCCTGGATGTTATTATTGATTGTCTTGCTTCATTTTGGCTTTTAATTGTGCCAGTTGTTCGCTGATTGCATCATCGGCTTTCAGTTCGGCAAACTGATCGTCCAGCGATTTTTGTTTACCGAAGCTGTGGCTTTCTGCTTCCGCTTCCATCTGGTCAATACGACGTTCGAAAGATTCGAAACGAGCCATTGCTTCATCCAGTTTGCCACTGTCCAGCTGACGACGCACATCGCGCGACGAGTTTGCCGCCTGATGACGTAACATCAATGCCTGCTGGCGAGCGCGTGTTTCGCTCAATTTGTTTTCCAGCTCGCCAATCTCTTTCTTCATGCGTGCCAGCGTATCGTCCACCAGCGTCACTTCATGTTCCAGGGACTTAATCAGATCGGTCAGTTTCTGTTTTTCAATTAACGCTGCACGTGCCAGATCCTCTCTCTCTTTCAGCAGCGCCAGTTCGGCTTTTTCCTGCCATTCAACTTCACGCGCCGACGCTTGTTCAATACGGCGAGTCAGCTGTTTCTTTTCTGCCAACGCGCGCGCCGAAGTAGAACGTACTTCAACCAGTGTATCTTCCATCTCCTGGATCATCAGACGAACCAGTTTCTGTGGATCTTCCGCTTTCTCTAACAGAGCGTTGATGTTGGCATTCACGATGTCGGCAAAGCGAGAAAAAATACCCATAATGTTGTCCTCTTGATTTCTGCGTTCAGGATTGTCCTGCTGAACTGTTAATACAATTTGCGTGCCAATTTTTTATCTTTTTGATTTATAAAGATCTGATTGAAGAATCAACAGCAACATGCCAGGATGAGTTAGCGAATTACACTAACAAGTGGCGAATTTCATCATGGCAGAATACAAAGATAATTTACTTGGTGAGGCGAACAGCTTTCTCGAAGTGCTGGAACAGGTTTCGCATCTCGCACCGCTGGACAAACCGGTGCTCATCATCGGCGAACGCGGCACCGGTAAAGAGCTGATTGCCAGCCGCCTGCATTATCTCTCCTCCCGTTGGCAAGGGCCGTTTATTTCCCTTAACTGCGCGGCGTTAAATGAAAATCTGCTGGATTCCGAACTGTTTGGTCACGAAGCGGGGGCGTTTACCGGTGCGCAAAAACGTCATCCAGGGAGATTTGAACGTGCCGACGGCGGTACGCTATTTCTTGATGAACTCGCTACGGCACCGATGATGGTGCAGGAGAAATTATTGCGCGTGATTGAGTACGGTGAACTGGAGCGCGTTGGCGGCAGCCAGCCATTGCAGGTGAATGTGCGGTTGGTATGCGCGACGAATGCCGATCTCCCGGCGATGGTCAATGAAGGCACTTTTCGCGCTGACCTGCTCGACCGACTGGCTTTTGATGTTGTACAACTGCCACCACTGCGCGAGCGCGAAAGCGACATAATGTTGATGGCAGAACACTTTGCCATCCAGATGTGTCGGGAAATCAAGCTGCCTCTGTTCCCGGGGTTTACGGAGCGCGCCAGAGAAACATTGCTGAATTATCGTTGGCCGGGAAATATTCGTGAATTGAAAAACGTGGTGGAACGTTCAGTGTATCGCCACGGCACCAGCGATTATCCGCTTGATGACATCATTATTGATCCCTTTAAACGGCGTCCGCCTGAAGACGCTATCGCCGTTTCAGAAACCACCTCGCTTCCAACACTGCCGCTGGATTTACGTGAGTTTCAGATGCAGCAGGAAAAAGAGTTGCTGCAACTCAGTTTGCAACAAGGGAAATATAACCAGAAGCGCGCGGCTGAATTACTGGGGTTAACTTATCATCAGTTCCGCGCGTTGTTGAAAAAGCACCAGATTTAGCGAAGTTGAGCAATACAACTTGCCGGATGCGGCGTGAATGCTTTATTCGGCATACATAATCAATACGTCGTTTGCAGGCCTGATAAGCGCAGCGCATCAGACATTATTGCGTTGGGCTATTAATCGCTCAGCGCATCCTGCAAAATTTTCATTGCCGCATCGAATTGCGCATCCGGGATGGTCAGCGGATACAGGAAGCGAATCACGTTGCCGTATGCGCCACAGGTCAGCAGGAGCAGCCCCTGCGCCAGCGCGCGTTGCTGGATTTTCTGTGCAATCGCCGCTGACGGCTCGCCCGTTTGCGGATCGTTAAACTCTGCCGCAATCATAGACCCCAGACCGCGTACCGCCGCGATGGCCGGAACGCTTTCTTTGGCATCAATCAGCGTGTTTGTCAGACGCTGGCCCAGTTGATTCGCGCGTTCGCAGAGTGATTCTTTGTCGATAATGTTGAGCACTGCGTGCGCGGCAGCCACCGCCAGCGGGTTACCGGCGTAGGTGCCGCCAAGCCCGCCCGGCGCGGGTGCGTCCATAATATTCGCGTTACCGACCACGCCCGAAAGCGGCATCCCGCCCGCGAGGCTTTTCGCCATCGTCATTAAATCCGGCTTATCGGCGTAATGATCCATGGCAAACAGCTTACCGGTACGCGCAAAGCCGCTTTGCACTTCATCAGCAATCATCACAATACCGTGCTCGTCGCACAGGCGGCGAATAGCGGCAACCAGCTCTTTTGGCGCAACGTTGAAACCGCCCTCGCCCTGCACCGGTTCGAAAATAATGGCCGCGACCTGCTTCGCTTCGATGTCTGATTTAAACAAGCGTTCGATGGCGTCGAGGGAGTCCTGTGTTGAAATGCCGTGTAAATCTGACGGATAAGGTACGTGATACACCGAACCAGGGAACGGGCCGAAGCCGATTTTGTACGGCGCAACTTTTCCGGTCAGCGCCATGGTCATATATGTACGACCGTGGAAGCCACCGCTAAACGCAATCACGCCAGGGCGTCCGGTATGGGCGCGAGCAATTTTCACCGCGTTTTCCACCGCTTCCGCACCGGTGGTGAAGAACGCGGTTTTGGCCTGCCCGCTCACCGGGGCAAGGGCGTTGATTTTCTCCGCCAGGGTGACGTAGCTTTCATACGGCACAATCTGATACGCGGTGTGGGTAAACTGTTGCAGTTGCTGCTCCACCGCCGCGACCAGATCAGGGTGGCGATGTCCGGTATTCAGCACCGCAATGCCTGCGGCGAAATCGATGTACTCGTTGCCCTCAACATCCTTCAGCGTGGCGTTTTCAGCCGACTGGGCGAAGAAGTTACACATCACGCCAACCCCGCGCGGAGTGGCAGAAAGACGACGCTGATGGAATTCATTGTTGCTCATGTTTCACACCTTTTGACTCTTCACGGTTAATCGGAAATTAAACGCCCAGACGATCGCGCAGGCTGTAATACGCCGCGCCCATCGCGGTAAACGGCACACGCAGCGTGCGCCCGCCGGGGAACGGGTAATGCGGCAGATTGGCGAAGGCATCGAAACGTTCGGCGTCGCCGCGCAGCAGTTCGGCAATCAAACGTCCGGCTAGATGAGTACAGGTCACGCCGTGGCCGCTGTAGCCCTGCATGTAATAGATGTTGGTATCGAGGCGACCAAACTGCGGCATACGCGACAGGGTCAGCAGGAAGTTGCCCGTCCAGCGGTAATCAATTTTCACGCCCTTCAGCTGCGGGAAGGTTTTCAGCAGTTTCGGCACCACAAGGCGCTCAACGTCATCCGGGTCGCGCGCGCCGTAGACCACGCCGCCGCCGTACAGCAGGCGGTTGTCGGCGGTAAGACGGTAGTAATCAAGCAGATAGTTACAGTCTTCCACACAGTAGTTTTTCGGGATCAGCGAACGGGCTAAATCTTCCGACAGCCGTTCGGTGGTGATCACCTGCGTGCCGCACGGCATGCTGCGTTTCGCCAGTTCCGGCTCTACTTTATCGCCCAGATACGCATTCCCGGCGACAATCACATACTTCGCCGTCACCTGACCTTTGGCAGTTCGCACAACGGCTGGCGTGGTGTGCTGGATCTGCGTCACGGCAGAAAGTTCATACACGCGCCCGCCGTTGAGGCGGATGGCGTCCGCTTCGCCAATGGCGAGGTTTAGCGGATGAATATGCCCACCGCTGTGATCCAGCAGCGCACCAGTGTAGCGATCGCTGGCGACCTCGCGGCGAATAGCGTTGGCGTCCAGCAGCTCCAGCTGTTTATTGCCGTAGCGTTCCCAGTTCTCTTTCTGCTCTTCGAGTGTGGCGAGTTGTTTATCATTCATCGCCACAAACAGACCGCCGGGACGATAGTCGCAGTCAATCTGATAACGTTTGATACGTTCGCGGATGATCTCGCCACCCTCGAACATCATGCTGCCGAGCATACGGGCGGTGTCCATGCCGTAGTTTTTTTCGATCACGTCGATGTCGCGGCTGTAGGAGTTCACAAGCTGCCCGCCATTGCGTCCGCTTGCGCCGAAGCCGATGCGTGAGGCTTCAAGAACCACCACGTCAAAGCCCGCTTCCGCCAGATGCAGCGCGGAAGAGAGCCCGGTATAGCCGCCGCCGACCACGCAAACGTCGCAGGAAATCGACTCATTCAGCGTGTCGAATGGCGCGTATTTATTCGCACTGGCGGCGTAGTAACTGCTGGTATGTTCGGTCATTTCAGGCCTCCAGGCTTATCCAGATGGTTTTCAGTTCGGTGAATTTTTCAAGGGCATGCAGGGATTTGTCGCGACCGTTGCCGCTCTGCTTATAGCCGCCAAACGGCACGGTCATATCGCCGTCGTTGTAGTTATTGACGAAGACGGAACCAGCCTTCAGGCGGCGGCTCATGCGGTGCGCGCGGGAGAGGTCGCGCGTCCATACCGCCGCGCCAAGGCCGTACTGGCTGTCGTTGGCAAGCTGTAGCGCCTGGTCTTCTGATGTGAAACGCGTGACCACCAGCACCGGACCGAAAATCTCTTCGCGGCTTAAGGACGCATTCGGGTCTACATCCACAAAGATGGTCGGGCCGATGGCGGCAGCCAGCTCAGCGTTACGACCATCCAGCAGCAGTTGCCCTTTGCTTTCGCCTTCCCGAATAAAGCTATGGACCGAGTCGGCGTGGGCGCAGTCGATTAAAGTGCCCATGGTGGTTGCGGGGTCAAGCGGATGGCCCGGCTGCCAGTTTTGCGCCTGCTGTTTTAACAGGGCTAAGAATTCATCGGCGATGCTCTCTTCCAGCAACAGGCGTGTTCCGGCGATGCACACCTGACCCTGGTTGTAGAAGATGCCTGCTGCGGTGGAGCTCGCCGCTTTTTGCAGATCCGAACAATCGGCGAAAACGATGTTGGCGCTTTTGCCGCCCGCTTCCAGCCAGACGCGTTTCATGTTGCTGTCGCCCGCATCTTTCAGCAGCTGTTTCCCGGTACGGGTTGAACCGGTAAAGGCAATGGCGTCGATATCGTTATGACGCGACAGCGCCTGCCCCGCTTCATGACCAAAACCCGTCACCACGTTCAACACACCATCCGGCAAGCCTGCTTCTTTCGCCAGCCCCGCGAGACGAATCGCACTGAGCGGTGATTTTTCAGACGGTTTTAGAATCACGCTGTTTCCCGCCGCCAGCGCCGGGCCGAGTTTCCAGCAAGTCAGCAACAGCGGGAAGTTCCACGGCACGATGGCGGCAATCACGCCGACCGGTTCACGCACGATCATCGCCAGCTCATGGCTACTGGTGGTCGCCACTTCGCCATACACTTTGTCGATCGCTTCGGCGTACCAGCGAATGGCGCGCGCCGCGCCGGGAATATCATCACGCAGACTGTGACGAATCGGTTTGCCGGTGTCGAGAGTTTCCAGCAGTGCCAGCTCTTCGGCGTGGGCTTCCATTAAATCGGCGAGTTTATTCAGTACCGCTTTACGTTTAGCCGGAGAAGAGAGTGACCAGTCGCCGCGTTCAAATACGCCGCGTGCTGCGCTCACCGCACGGTCGATATCGACGCTCTTGCCGCGGGCAATTTTCGCCAGCGGTGCCTGGGTGACCGGATCAACGGTTTCAAAGGTTTCATTTTCCGCCGCAGCAGTATATTCACCGTTAATAAATAAGCGGTTTTCAATGGCGAGACTTAACGCTTTATCCTGCCAGTAAGCCAGATGATGAAAATTCATTATGACTCCTGTTTCACGTCTATCAGATATATGCAGTTTGTGAACGTCAGGGCGCAGAGATCCCCGGGCCGTATGCCCGTTTATTTCTGGCGACATTCTTTATATACACTTCATCCTTCAAGCCGCCTCTGCCTTGGCTGCGTTCGCTCCCCCGAATCACTTACCTGAGTAAGCTCATCGGGATTCGCTCACTTGCCGCCTTGATGCAACTTGAATGATTTTGTGTATAGATTGCCGGGCGCATTGCGCTTACCCGGCTTACAGAACAAAAAGATTAAAACGTGGTGGGCGTATGGGCGCTGATAATTCGGCAAATACCTGCCGACGTATTACTGAAACTGTGCGGTATGCCGGTATTAATGGCATAACTTTGCCCCGCGACGAGGTGGTAATCCTGACCATTAATCGTCAGAACAATTTCACCTTCCAGTACTGTGCCTATTTCCTCACCCTGATGCTTAATTCTTTCCCCAGTGGTTGTGCCCGGCTGGTACGTTTCAAAGATCATCGCCAGCGTGCGATTCGGGTTACCGTTATGAACCAGCTTCATTGACACACCCTGACTGCCCATCTCAATTAAGTCGTCCTGATTAATGACGACCTGCGGCTCATCAGGTTTTTCCGGCTCGGAAAAGAATTCCGAGAGTGACAGACCATACACCTTCAGCAGCTTTTGCAGCGTACTGATGGCAGGGCTGACTTTATCTTGTTCTATCGTACTGATAGCACTGTGAGTCAGCCCGGAGAGTTCGGCGGCACGACGTTGTGAAAGCCCCTGCTGCTGGCGGATTTCCGACAAGCGTTTTCCTGGCGCCAGTCCCTCATCACTCATATTTGCATTTCCTTAAACTGTAGTGGTCAGAGTCGCTGTTTTTCAGCGATATGGTGCTGACAAGCGGTGATAAAGCCCTCGAACAATATACGCGAAAGCGCGTACTCGCTACTGTTCCATTCCGGGTGCCACTGTACGCCCAGCGCAAAAGGATGATTGATGACGCTAACCGCCTCAACTAAGCCATCCGGCGAGCGAGCTTCAACACGCAACCGTGGGCTAACGACCTTCGCCCCTTGCCCATGCAGAGAGTTTACCCAAAAGTTGCTACATTCAGGTAACAACGCAGACAGTAATCCCCCCTCTTCAACCTGAACTTCATGCGACGGTGCATATTGCTGTTCCACCGGCAGTTCGGGATCTTCCCGATGTTCCAGCAATTCAGGCTGTTCGCACAGCTTGCGATGCAACGAACCACCGGTTGCCACCACCAGTTCCTGTAAACCCCGGCAGATGGCGAAAATGGGGATGCGCCTTTCGAGTGCGGCATTAATTAACGCCATGCTCAGAAGATCACGCCCGGGATCGGCGTCAGGCTCATCGCCGTTTTCACCATATAGGTGCGGCTGCACATTGCTGGGACTACCAGGAAGATAAATGCCATCGAGTTTCGGCAAAAGTTGTTCAAGTAATGACGGTTCCGCCAGCGCATGTGGTAGCGCAATTGGCAAGCCGCCTGCGTGGATGATGGCATTCAGGTACTTTTCTTGCAGAGTCTGGGTCGCATGACCCTTAAGCCTGTTCCTGCACATTACGACACCGATAACCGGATTGTTCATTATATTTTCCATGCTCAATCTCACAAAGTGGACTAAATTATCGCCATTACTGCGGTTTAAATGACCTTTATGTTCAATATTTTTTCAATCTAGCAGTGGGTTTTCATTTTTGCAAACTCAATTTAACATTTGACAAACATTTAGTTTGCATACAGATTCGAATGGTGGTCATTATATTTTACGCTTTGATAACGAGCGGAAAACAAACCAAAGGCGAAGAATCATGGAAACCAATATCGTTGAAGTAGAGAACTTTGTTCAGCAGTCAGAAGAGAGGCGGGGTAGCGCCTTTACGCAGGAAGTGAAACGCTACCTGGAGCGCTACCCGAATACGCAATATGTTGATGTTTTACTTACTGATTTGAATGGTTGCTTCCGTGGAAAACGTATCCCTGTTTCAAGCCTGAAGAAGTTGGAGAAAGGGTGTTATTTCCCGGCCTCGGTGTTTGCAATGGATATTCTGGGCAACGTAGTAGAAGAAGCGGGTCTGGGTCAGGAAATGGGCGAGCCGGATCGTACTTGTGTTCCTGTTCTCGGTTCCTTAACCCCTTCTGCCGCCGATCCAGAGTTTATCGGTCAGATGCTCCTGACCATGGTCGATGAAGATGGCGCTCCCTTTGACGTTGAGCCGCGGAACGTTCTTAACCGCCTGTGGCAGCAGCTGCGCCAGCGCGGATTGTTCCCGGTCGTAGCGGTAGAGCTGGAGTTCTATTTACTGGATCGTCAGCGCGACGCTGAAGGGTATCTGCAACCGCCCTGCGCGCCCGGCACCGATGACCGCAATACACAAAGCCAGGTTTACTCCGTTGATAACCTCAACCACTTCGCCGACGTGCTCAATGATATTGATGAACTGGCGCAGTTACAGTTAATTCCCGCCGACGGTGCGGTCGCCGAAGCCTCGCCGGGTCAGTTTGAAATCAACCTTTACCATACCGATAACGTGCTGGAAGCCTGCGATGATGCGCTGGCGCTAAAACGCCTGGTGCGTCTGATGGCAGAAAAGCATAAGATGCACGCCACTTTTATGGCGAAGCCGTATGAAGAGCACGCGGGCAGCGGAATGCATATCCATATCAGTATGCAAAATAACCGTGGCGAGAACGTGCTTTCTGACGCGGAAGGCGAAGATTCGCCGCTGCTGAAAAAGATGCTCGCCGGGATGATTGACCTGATGCCGTCATCAATGGCGTTGCTGGCACCAAACGTGAACTCGTATCGCCGCTTCCAGCCGGGAATGTATGTGCCGACGCAGGCGTCGTGGGGCCATAACAACCGCACCGTCGCCCTGCGTATTCCGTGCGGCGACCGTCATAATCACCGCGTGGAATATCGCGTGGCGGGTGCCGATGCCAACCCATATCTGGTGATGGCAGCGATTTTTGCCGGTATTTTGCATGGCCTTGATAACGAGCTGCCGTTGCAGGAAGAAGTCGAAGGCAACGGGCTGGAACAGGAAGGCTTACCCTTCCCGATTCGCCAGAGCGATGCCCTGGGTGAGTTTATCGAGAATGATCACCTGCGCCGCTATTTAGGCGAACGGTTTTGCCATGTGTATCACGCCTGTAAAAATGATGAGCTGTTGCAGTTTGAGCGCCTCATCACAGAAACAGAAATTGAGTGGATGTTGAAAAACGCGTAATTCCCCTTGCGGGGTTGTTTCATCGGCCTGAGCGGAGCCAGGCCTGACATTTGCTGGTAATCCAGACATTTCCCGGATGTCGCGTTATGGAGCGCAGGCGGCAACGGGCTTCCGTTAACGATTAAGACTGTGACGAGGAAATGAGATGATGCCGATGATTAAATCCCCGCATGGCGAGGGAGGCTGCGTATGCGCCCCTCCTGCTACTGACTGGACTCCGCCCCCTTTGCTTCCCTTGCTAAACAGGTTTGATTTCAGGTCGACACGACCGCAAACCTTATTACGCAGGGGAGGCAGCAATTATGGCTATTAATTCACCACTGAATATTGCTGCGCAACCCGGCAAAACCCGTCTGCGAAAATCACTGAAATTGTGGCAGGTGGTAATGATGGGTCTGGCCTATCTCACGCCGATGACTGTGTTCGATACTTTTGGCATTGTGTCAGGCATTAGCGACGGTCACGTTCCGGCGTCCTATTTGCTGGCGCTGGCGGGCGTGCTGTTTACCGCTATCAGCTACGGCAAACTGGTTCGCCAGTTTCCGGAGGCCGGTTCGGCCTATACCTACGCGCAAAAGTCGATTAACCCGCACGTCGGATTTATGGTCGGCTGGTCATCACTGCTGGATTATCTCTTTTTGCCGATGATCAACGTTTTGTTGGCGAAAATCTATCTCTCCGCCCTCTTCCCGGAAGTGCCGCCGTGGGTGTGGGTGGTAACCTTCGTCGCCATTTTAACCGCCGCGAATCTGAAGAGCGTCAACCTGGTCGCTAACTTCAATACCCTGTTTGTGTTGGTGCAAATCTCCATCATGGTGGTGTTTATCTTCCTGGTGGTTCAGGGACTGCATAAAGGAGAAGGCGTTGGCACGGTCTGGTCGTTACAGCCGTTTATCAGCGAGAACGCGCATCTGATTCCGATTATTACCGGGGCGACGATCGTCTGCTTCTCTTTCCTTGGTTTCGATGCAGTGACCACACTTTCGGAAGAGACACCAGACGCCGCACGCGTGATCCCGAAAGCCATCTTCCTGACGGCGGTCTATGGTGGCGTTATCTTTATCGCGGCGTCGTTCTTTATGCAGCTGTTCTTCCCCGATATCAGCCGCTTTAAAGACCCGGACGCCGCACTGCCTGAAATTGCACTCTACGTCGGCGGTAAGCTGTTCCAGTCGATTTTCCTTTGCACCACGTTTGTGAACACGTTAGCGTCTGGCCTGGCCTCACATGCCAGCGTGTCACGTCTGCTGTATGTGATGGGGCGCGACAATGTGTTTCCGGAGCGCGTGTTTGGCTATGTGCATCCGAAATGGCGGACTCCGGCACTGAACGTCATTATGGTCGGGATTGTCGCGATGTCGGCGCTGTTCTTCGATTTAGTTACCGCCACAGCGTTAATTAACTTCGGCGCGTTGGTAGCGTTTACCTTCGTTAACCTGTCGGTGTTCAACCACTTCTGGCGGCGCAAAGGAATGAATAAAAGCTGGAAGGAACACTTCCACTATTTATTAATGCCGCTGGTTGGCGCGCTGACGGTGGGCGTGCTGTGGATTAACCTCGAAGCCACCTCGCTGACGCTGGGTCTGGTATGGGCTTCGTTAGGCGGCGCATATTTGTGGTATCTGATTCGCCGCTATCGCAAAGTGCCGCTGTACGAAGGTGACAGAACGCCAGTGAGCGAAACGTAATAGTCGGATGCGCGCCGCATTATCCTGCCTGAGGGTAATGCGCCGCGCCATTAACTATAAAAAGATGTATGACCCGGATCACGAGTGCTATCATCCGCCCTTATGCTTAGCGCATTAACCCCAGGGGCAAATAATGAACCACGATATCCCGCTAAAATATTTTGATATTGCCGATGAGTACGCGACCGAATGCGCAGAGCCTGTCGCAGACGCTGAACGCACACCGCTGGCCCACTACTTCCAGTTACTGCTCACCCGTTTGATGAACAATGAAGAGATCAGCGAAGAAGCCCAACATGAAATGGCTGCTGAAGCGGGGATTAATCCCGTACGCATTGATGAGATCGCAGAGTTTTTGAATCAATGGGGTAATGAGTAATTATTTAATTGCAGACGATCGGTCAGTATCGTTGTTCGGATAAAGCGTTCACTCTGCATCCGGTTAAAATGACACGCATTGCAGCGTGCTTTAATGGGTTTCTCACGATCGTACCGCTCTGCTCCTCGCTAAGTTGTTCTGTGAGTTATAGTTATAGAGAAATCACGGGTACGAATGTTGAACAGATGGCGACGCCACCTGTTCAACGACCAACCACACGGCCCTCATTACGACCCCTGAACACAAACGGTAATGGCAAATGTCATTAAATATTAGTAAGATAGCCTCTTTACATAAAATCCCTTAATATTATGCGCCAGGTATTATCGTCTCTTTTGGTGATTGCTGGACTTGTGAGTGGTCAGGCAATCGCCGCGCCTGAATCCCCCCCGCATGCTGATATCCGCGACAGCGGTTTTGTCTATTGCGTCAGCGGGCAAGTCAACACCTTTAACCCATCCAAAGCGAGCAGTGGGTTAATTGTCGATACCCTTGCCGCCCAGTTTTATGATCGACTGCTGGATGTCGATCCCTATACCTATCGCCTGATGCCGGAACTTGCCGAAAGCTGGGAAGTACTCGACAACGGCGCGACCTATCGCTTCCACCTGCGTCGCGATGTTCCGTTTCAAAAAACCGACTGGTTTACTCCCACTCGTAAAATGAATGCCGACGATGTGGTGTTTACCTTCCAGCGAATTTTTGACCGCAACAACCCGTGGCATAACGTCAACGGCAGCAACTTCCCCTACTTCGACAGCCTGCAATTTGCCGATAACGTGAAAAGCGTCCGCAAACTGGATAATCATACCGTTGAGTTCCGACTCGCCCAGCCGGATGCTTCTTTTTTGTGGCACCTCGCAACCCATTATGCTTCGGTCATGTCGGCAGAATATGCCCGGAAGTTAGAGAAAGAAGATCGCCAGGAGCAACTCGACCGTCAACCGGTCGGCACCGGTCCGTATCAGTTGTCGGAATACCGCGCCGGGCAATTTATTCGCCTACAACGTCATGATGACTTCTGGCGCGGTAAACCGTTAATGCCGCAGGTAGTGGTGGATTTAGGCTCCGGCGGCACCGGACGTCTGTCGAAACTCCTGACCGGGGAATGCGACGTTCTGGCCTGGCCTGCTGCCAGCCAGCTATCCATTTTGCGTGACGACCCGCGCTTGCGTTTAACGCTGCGTCCTGGGATGAACGTCGCCTATCTGGCATTTAACACCGCCAAACCGCCGCTAAATAATCCCGCTGTCCGCCATGCACTGGCACTGGCGATTAATAACCAGCGCCTGATGCAATCCATCTATTATGGTACGGCTGAAACGGCGGCCTCTATTTTACCGCGCGCCTCGTGGGCCTATGACAACGAGGCTAAAATTACTGAATACAATCCGGCGAAATCGCGCGAACAGTTGAAGGCGTTGGGGCTGGAAAACTTAACGCTGAAACTGTGGGTGCCCACACGTTCGCAGGCGTGGAACCCCAGTCCACTGAAAACTGCCGAACTGATTCAGGCGGATATGGCGCAGGTTGGCGTAAAAGTGGTGATTGTGCCGGTAGAAGGTCGCTTTCAGGAGGCGCGGTTGATGGATATGAGCCATGATCTGACGTTATCCGGTTGGGCGACGGACAGTAACGACCCGGACAGTTTCTTCCGTCCGTTACTGAGCTGCGCGGCAATTCATTCACAGACCAACCTCGCCCACTGGTGCGATCCGAAATTCGACAGCGTGTTGCGTAAGGCGCTCTCCTCGCAGCAGCTGGCAGCGCGTATTGAAGCCTATGACGAAGCGCAGAGTATTCTGGCGCAGGAATTACCTATTCTGCCGCTGGCGTCGTCATTGCGTTTGCAGGCCTATCGGTACGATATCAAAGGTCTGGTACTTAGCCCGTTTGGTAACGCCTCCTTTGCTGGGGTGTATCGCGAGAAACAGGATGAGGTGAAAAAACCATGATTATCTTCACCTTACGCCGCATTTTGTTATTGATTGTCACCTTGTTCCTGCTGACCTTCGTTGGCTTCAGTTTGAGCTATTTCACTCCACACGCGCCGTTACAAGGCGCGTCACTGTGGAATGCCTGGGTGTTCTGGTTTAACGGCCTGATCCACTGGGATTTTGGTGTTTCCAGCATTAACGGTCAACCGATTGCCGAACAGTTAAAAGAGGTCTTCCCTGCGACGATGGAACTGTGCATCCTCGCCTTCGGTTTTGCGCTGATTGTTGGCATCCCCGTGGGGATGATTGCCGGGATTACGCGCCATAAGTGGCAGGATAACTTGATCAACGCCATCGCCTTGCTGGGCTTTTCAATCCCGGTGTTCTGGCTGGCGCTTCTGTTGACGCTGTTTTGTTCACTCACGCTAGGTTGGTTGCCCGTTTCAGGGCGTTTCGATCTGCTGTACGAAGTGAAACCGATTACCGGGTTTGCGTTGATTGATGCATGGCTTTCGGACTCACCATGGCGGGATGAAATGATCATGAGCGCAATCCGCCATATGATATTGCCCGTGATCACCCTGTCGGTTGCGCCAACAACTGAAGTGATCCGACTGATGCGTATCAGCACTATCGAAGTGTATGACCAGAACTATGTTAAAGCGGCGGCTACCCGCGGTTTGTCGCGCTTTACTATTTTGCGTCGCCACGTTCTGCATAACGCGTTACCGCCGGTTATTCCTCGCCTGGGCTTACAGTTTTCCACCATGCTGACGCTGGCGATGATCACCGAAATGGTTTTTAGCTGGCCGGGTTTAGGGCGCTGGTTAATTAACGCCATCCGCCAGCAGGATTACGCAGCCATTTCCGCCGGAGTGATGGTGTGTGGCTCACTGGTCATTATTGTTAACGTGATTTCTGATATTTTGGGTGCCATGGCTAACCCTCTGAAACATAAGGAATGGTATGCCTTACGATAGCGTATACAGCGAAAAGCGCCCGCCGGGCACGCTGCGTACCGCCTGGCGCAAATTTTATAGTGACGCCTCTGCGATGGTCGGCCTGTACGGCTGCGCGGGGCTGGCTGTACTGTGTATTTTTGGCGGCTGGTTTGCGCCTTACGGCATCGACCAGCAATTTCTCGGTTACCAATTATTGCCGCCGTCATGGTCGCGCTATGGCGAAGTTTCTTTCTTCCTGGGGACTGACGACCTCGGACGCGATGTTTTAAGCCGTTTACTGAGCGGAGCTGCGCCAACCGTGGGTGGCGCATTTGTGGTGACGCTTGCCGCGACGATCTGTGGCCTGGTACTGGGCACCTTCGCCGGGGCGACGCACGGCCTACGCTCAGCGGTGCTTAACCATATTCTGGATACCTTACTGGCGATCCCTTCGCTGCTGCTGGCAATTATCGTTGTAGCGTTTGCCGGACCGAGTTTGTCCCACGCTATGTTTGCTGTCTGGCTGGCATTGCTGCCGCGTATGGTACGTTCGATTTACAGCATGGTGCATGACGAACTGGAAAAAGAGTACGTTATCGCCGCCCGTCTGGATGGCGCATCAACGCTGAATATTCTCTGGTTTGCTGTGATGCCAAACATCACCGCCGGGCTGGTCACCGAGATCACCCGCGCACTGTCGATGGCAATTCTCGATATCGCCGCGCTGGGCTTTCTCGATCTCGGCGCACAACTCCCCTCGCCTGAATGGGGAGCGATGCTCGGTGATGCGCTGGAACTGATTTATGTCGCCCCGTGGACTGTCATGCTGCCAGGTGCGGCAATTATGATTAGCGTGTTGTTGGTTAACCTCCTTGGCGATGGCGTTCGTCGTGCGATTATTGCGGGGGTGGAATAATGCCATTACTCGATATTCGTAACCTGACCATTGAATTTAAAACCGGTGATGAGTGGGTTAAAGCCGTCGACCGGGTAAGTATGACCTTAACCGAAGGTGAAATCCGCGGTCTTGTTGGTGAATCCGGTTCCGGCAAGAGTTTGATTGCGAAAGCGATTTGTGGGGTGAATAAAGATAACTGGCGTGTTACTGCTGACCGTATGCGTTTTGATGATATCGATTTGCTGCGTCTCTCCGCACGCGAACGGCGCAAACTGGTTGGCCATAACGTGTCGATGATTTTCCAGGAACCGCAGTCGTGTCTTGACCCTTCAGAACGTGTGGGTCGCCAGTTGATGCAAAACATCCCAGCCTGGACCTATAAAGGCCGTTGGTGGCAGCGTTTTGGCTGGCGCAAACGCCGTGCCATTGAACTGCTGCACCGCGTGGGGATTAAAGATCACAAAGATGCGATGCGCAGTTTTCCCTATGAGTTGACCGAAGGTGAATGTCAGAAAGTGATGATAGCCATTGCACTGGCGAATCAACCGCGTCTGCTGATTGCTGACGAACCGACCAACTCAATGGAGCCAACAACCCAGGCGCAAATCTTTCGCCTGCTGACGCGTCTCAACCAAAACAGCAATACCACTATTTTGCTTATCAGCCATGACTTACAAATGCTTAGCCAATGGGCGGATAAAATTAACGTGCTTTACTGCGGTCAAACAGTGGAAACCGCGCCGAGTAAGGAGTTGGTGACGATGCCACATCATCCTTATACCCAGGCGCTGATCCGCGCGATACCAGACTTCGGCAGCGCGATGCCGCATAAAAGTCGCCTCAATACGCTGCCCGGCGCTATCCCACTGCTGGAACAGTTACCGATTGGTTGTCGTCTGGGGCCACGTTGCCCGTATGCACAACGAGAATGCATTGTGACGCCACGTTTGACGGGGGCGAAAAATCATCTCTATGCCTGTCATTTCCCGCTGAACATGGAGAAAGAGTGAGATGATCGAAACGCTGCTTGAAGTGCGTAATTTAAGTAAAACGTTCCGCTACCGGACCGGCTGGTTTCGTCGTCAGACCGTAGAAGCGGTAAAACCCTTGAGCTTTACGCTACGTGAAGGCCAGACACTGGCGATTATTGGCGAGAATGGTTCGGGTAAATCCACGCTGGCAAAAATGCTGGCGGGAATGATAGAGCCTACCAGCGGCGAGTTATTGATTGACGATCATCCACTGCATTTTGGCGATTATTCCTTCCGCAGTCAGCGTATTCGCATGATTTTTCAGGATCCTTCGACCTCGTTGAATCCCCGTCAACGTATCTCGCAAATTCTGGATTTTCCACTGCGCCTGAACACCGACCTGGAACCGGAACAGCGTCGCAAACAGATTATTGAAACGATGCGTATGGTTGGGCTGCTACCGGATCACGTCAGTTACTATCCGCATATGTTGGCACCCGGACAAAAACAGCGTCTGGGTCTGGCGCGCGCGCTGATATTGCGCCCAAAAGTCATTATTGCCGATGAAGCCCTCGCTTCACTGGATATGTCGATGCGTTCGCAGTTGATTAATCTGATGCTGGAGTTACAGGAAAAACAGGGCATTTCGTATATTTATGTTACCCAGCATATCGGAATGATGAAGCACATTAGCGACCAGGTGCTGGTGATGCATCAGGGCGAGGTTGTCGAGCGAGGCAGCACCGCGGATGTCCTGGCATCGCCGCTGCATGAACTCACCAAACGGCTGATTGCCGGGCACTTTGGCGAAGCATTGACGGCGGATGCGTGGCGTAAAGATCGCTAATTTTCTGAATCCTGCTTCCAGATTATCCACCTCATTCTGACAAGAGATTAAATCTTGTCAGAATGAGGTGATGGATAAAATAAAATCAAATGCGCGTGATTTAAGACGCAATCTCACTTTGCAGGAACGAAAGCTCTGGCGATATCTTCGCAGCCGACGTTTTGGTGATTTCAAATTTCGCCGTCAACATCCGGTGGGGAGCTACATTCTCGATTTTGCTTGCTGCTCGGCGCGCGTAGTCGTTGAGCTGGATGGTGGGCAGCATGAGTTGGCAGTTGCCTATGATACCAGGCGCACTAGCTGGCTTGAGTCGCAGGGCTGGACCGTGCTGCGTTTCTGGCATAACGAGATTGATTGTAATGAGGAGGCGGTGCTGGAGATTATTCTGCAGGAACTGAACCGCCGATCACCCTCACCCTGAAAGGGCGAGGGGGCCGACCGAGCCGAATAGCTGTTGTGGTGAAAACATGGAGACAGTGCTGGAGAATATTCGGCAAGGTCTGAACCATCCCAGCCATCGCCATAAAAGGGTTAGGGGCTGTATGAGCCTGTTTGTTGCTGGGGTAACAATATTTGCACAATATGGTCCCCTCGCCCCTCTGGGGAGAGGGTTAGGGTAAGGGGAAAAGCGCCCACCCTGCCGCAGCCTGCTCCGGTCGGACCTGGCAACTATAGCTACTCACAGCCAGGTTGATTATAATAACCGTTTATCTGTTCGTACTGTTTACTAAAACGACGAATCGCCTGATTTTCAGGCACAACAAGCATCAACAATAAGGATTAAAGCTATGGGTTTTCTTTCCGGTAAGCGCATTCTGGTAACCGGTGTTGCCAGCAAACTATCCATCGCCTACGGTATCGCTCAGGCGATGCACCGCGAAGGAGCTGAACTGGCATTCACCTACCAGAACGACAAACTGAAAGGCCGCGTAGAAGAATTTGCCGCTCAATTGGGTTCTGACATCGTTCTGCAGTGCGATGTTGCAGAAGATGCCAGCATCGACACCATGTTCGCTGAACTGGGGAAAGTTTGGCCGAAATTTGACGGTTTCGTACACTCTATTGGTTTTGCACCTGGCGATCAGCTGGATGGTGACTATGTTAACGCCGTTACCCGTGAAGGCTTCAAAATTGCCCACGACATCAGCTCCTACAGCTTCGTTGCAATGGCAAAAGCTTGCCGCTCCATGCTGAATCCGGGTTCTGCCCTGCTGACCCTTTCCTACCTTGGCGCTGAGCGCGCTATCCCGAACTACAACGTTATGGGTCTGGCAAAAGCGTCTCTGGAAGCGAACGTGCGCTATATGGCGAACGCGATGGGTCCGGAAGGTGTGCGTGTTAACGCCATCTCTGCTGGTCCGATCCGTACTCTGGCGGCCTCCGGTATCAAAGACTTCCGCAAAATGCTGGCTCATTGCGAAGCCGTTACCCCGATTCGCCGTACCGTTACTATTGAAGATGTGGGTAACTCCGCGGCATTCCTGTGCTCCGATCTCTCTGCCGGTATCTCCGGTGAAGTGGTCCACGTTGACGGCGGTTTCAGCATCGCTGCAATGAACGAACTCGAATTGAAATAATCATTCTGTTGGTAAATATTGGGCGGCGTTCTGCCGCCCGTTATCTCTGTTATACCTTTCTGATATTTGTTATCGCCGATCCGTCTTTCTCCCCTTCCCGCCTTGCGTCAGGATAACGATTTCCTTTACGACCAAGGAGCGCCCATGGAACAACGCCACATCACCGGCAAAAGCCACTGGTATCATGAAACGCAATCCAGTACTGCGGAGTATGACGTTCTGCCTCTGGTCCCGGAAGCCGCAAAGGTCAGCGATCCCTTTCTGCTCGACGTGATCCTTGATGAAGAAACGCTGGCTCCCTTCCTTTCATGGCTGGTCCCTGCGCGCATTCTTGCAGTGGAATTGTTCCCTGACCAGCTTACCGTGACCCGTTCACAGACCTTCACCGCTTATGAACGCTTGTCTACGGCCCTGACGGTTGCTCAGGTTTGCGGCGTCCAGCGGTTATGTAACTACTATTCGGCGCGACTTACGCCGCTCCCCGGGCCTGATTCCTCCAGGGAAAGCAATCATAGGTTGGCACAAATCACGCAATATGCCCGCCAACTGGCTAGCTCGCCTTCTATTATCGACAACCGATCGCGCCAGCATCTGAATGACGTCGGTCTTACTGCCTGGGACTGTGTGATCATTAACCAAATCATTGGTTTTATTGGCTTTCAGGCGCGGACCATTGCGACATTTCAGGCTTATCTCGGGCACCCGGTACGCTGGTTACCCGGTCTGGAAATACAAAACTACGCCGACGCGTCACTGTTTGCTGATGAATCAATACGCTGGCGAAGCAGCTATGAGGTGGAAAAACTACCTGAAGAGTACACAAAAAGTTCAACAGCAGAACTTTGCCAACTGGCCGAAACACTCTCTCTCCACCCTATTTCACTTTCCCTTCTCGAAAGGTTGTTAAACAGTACACGGGTTAATACACAGCCGGATAATAAGCTTGCGGCGTTGTTATGCGCGCGGATAAATGGCAGTCCTGCTTGTTTTGCCGCCTGTATGGATTCATCAAATGAATATAAAAAAATCAGCCCCCTTCTGCGCAAGGGCGAAAATGAAATTAACCAATGGGCTGACCGTCATTCTGTTGAGCACGCTACCGTTCAGGCGATACAATGGCTGACCCGAGCACCCGATCGCTTTAGCGCCGCCCAGTTCAGCCCTTTACTCGAACACGAAAAATCATCAACGCAGATTATTAATCTGCTGGTATGGAGCGGGCTGTGTGGCTGGATAAATCGCTTAAAAATCGCGTTGGGTGAGACATATTAACCTTGCCGCGTCAGACAGATTCGCGTAAAACTGTCAGCCGCTCTAATGGCCACCAAAATAGACAATTATGTTTCAGGACAACCCGCTGCTAGCGCAGCTTAAACAGCAACTGCATTCCCAGACGCCACGCGCTGAAGGGGTGGTAAAAGCCACAGAAAAAGGCTTTGGCTTCCTGGAAGTCGACGCGCAAAAAAGTTATTTCATTCCGCCGCCGCAGATGAAAAAAGTCATGCATGGCGACCGAATTATCGCGGTGATCCACAGTGAAAAAGAACGTGAATCCGCAGAGCCAGAAGAACTGGTTGAACCGTTCCTGACTCGTTTCGTGGGTAAAGTTCAGGGCAAAAATGACCGTCTGGCCATCGTTCCTGATCATCCACTCTTAAAAGACGCCATTCCTTGCCGCGCAGCCCGTGGCCTGAACCACGAGTTTAAAGAAGGCGACTGGGCGGTTGCCGAAATGCGCCGTCATCCGCTGAAAGGCGATCGTTCTTTCTATGCTGAACTGACACAATACATCACTTTTGGTGACGACCACTTTGTACCGTGGTGGGTTACCCTTGCGCGCCATAATCTGGAAAAAGAAGCACCAGACGGCGTCGCTACCGAAATGCTCGATGAAGGTCTGGTTCGTGAAGATCTGACCGCGCTGGATTTTGTCACCATCGACAGTGCCAGCACAGAAGATATGGATGACGCCCTTTTCGCTAAGGCGTTGCCGGATGACAAACTTCAGCTGATTGTGGCGATTGCCGATCCAACCGCGTGGATTGCTGAAGGCAGCAAGCTGGACAAAGCCGCGAAAATTCGCGCATTCACCAACTATCTGCCTGGCTTCAACATCCCTATGCTGCCTCGCGAGCTTTCTGACGATCTCTGCTCACTGCGCGCCAATGAAGTCCGCCCGGTACTGGCATGCCGCATGACGCTCTCCGCTGATGGCACCATTGAAGATAATATCGAATTCTTTGCCGCCACCATCGAATCCAAAGCAAAGCTGGTGTATGACCAGGTTTCTGACTGGCTGGAAAATACCGGTGACTGGCAGCCTGAAAGTGAAGCAATTGCCGAACAAGTCCGTTTGCTAGCGCAAATTTGCCAACGCCGCGGCGAGTGGCGTCATAACCACGCACTGGTGTTTAAAGATCGCCCGGATTACCGCTTTATTCTCGGTGAAAAAGGTGAAGTGCTGGATATCGTCGCCGAGCCTCGTCGCATTGCCAACCGTATCGTCGAAGAAGCGATGATTGCCGCTAACATTTGTGCGGCCCGCGTACTGCGCGATAAGCTCGGTTTTGGCATCTATAACGTGCATATGGGCTTTGATCCGGCGAATGCCGACGCGCTGGCAGCGTTGCTGAAAACGCACGGTCTGCATGTCGATGCCGAAGAAGTGCTCACGCTGGACGGTTTCTGCAAACTGCGTCGTGAACTGGATGCGCAACCAACTGGTTTCCTCGACAGCCGCATTCGTCGCTTCCAGTCATTTGCTGAAATTAGCACTGAACCCGGTCCTCACTTTGGCCTCGGTCTGGAAGCATACGCCACCTGGACTTCGCCGATCCGTAAATATGGCGACATGATCAACCACCGTCTGCTGAAAGCGGTTATCAAAGGCGAAACTGCGACGCGCCCACAGGATGAAATCACTGTCCAAATGGCCGAGCGTCGCCGTCTCAACCGGATGGCAGAACGTGATGTTGGCGACTGGTTATACGCACGCTTCCTGAAAGACAAAGCCGGGACCGACACCCGTTTCGCGGCGGAAATTGTCGATATCAGCCGTGGCGGCATGCGTGTGCGTTTGGTTGATAACGGCGCTATCGCCTTTATTCCGGCACCTTTCTTACACGCTATGCGCGATGAACTGGTTTGCAGCCAGGAAAACGGCACTGTACAAATTAAAGGTGAAACGGTTTACAAAGTAACTGACGTTATTGACGTCACCATTGCCGAAGTCCGCATGGAAACCCGCAGCATTATTGCGCGCCCGGTCGCGTAATCTCCTTTCACGGCCCATTCCTCATGGATGGGCCGTTTATTTCCCCGCTCTACCTTCGTTATATCCAGGCAGATTTTTTAACTGACTTTCGTTTGAAAACTGGCGTTTTTCCAAAACTGGATTACAAATAAATATATAAAAAAAACAATGCGTTTAGCCGCCGTTAATTTCATGTAAGTCATGTTGTTCCTTTTATTTAACCGCGGACTCCGCTGTTAACCGGAGGATATGCATCATGAAAACCGTTAGGGAGTCCACAACGTTGTACAACTTTCTCGGATCGCACAATCCATACTGGCGGTTGACGGAAAGCAGCGATGTTTTGCGCTTTTCTACCACCGAAACCACAGAACCTGATCGTACATTGCAGTTATCTGCCGAACAGGCTGCTCGCATCAGGGAAATGACGGTCATCACCTCCAGCCTGATGATGAGTCTGACCGTCGATGAAAGCGATCTTTCTGTGCATCTGGTAGGACGAAAAATCAATAAACGGGAATGGGCTGGCAACGCGTCTGCATGGCATGACACACCGGCGGTTGCTCGTGATTTATCACACGGGCTTTCCTTTGCTGAGCAGGTAGTTTCTGAAGCACATTCCGCAATAGTGATTCTCGACAGCCGGGGGAATATCCAACGCTTCAATCGGTTATGTGAAGATTACACAGGGTTGAAAGAACACGACGTCATTGGGCAAAGCGTGTTTAAACTGTTTATGAGCCGTCGTGAAGCTGCGGCATCCAGGCGCAATAACCGTGTATTTTTTCGAAGCGGCAATGCATATGAAGTCGAACTGTGGATACCAACATGTAAAGGCCAGCGGCTGTTTCTGTTTCGCAATAAATTTGTCCACAGCGGCAGTGGCAAAAAAGAGATTTTTTTAATCTGTTCCGGCACCGACATTACCGAAGAGCGCCGCGCTCAGGAGCGACTGCGTATTCTGGCAAATACCGACAGTATCACCGGACTGCCGAATCGTAACGCAATGCAGGATTTAATCGATCACGCTATTAATCATGCAGATAACAATAAAGTTGGGGTTGTGTATCTTGATTTGGATAATTTCAAAAAGGTCAACGACGCCTATGGGCATTTGTTTGGTGACCAGTTATTACGCGACGTGTCATTGGCTATTTTAAGCTGTCTCGAACATGACCAGGTGTTGGCGCGTCCAGGTGGGGATGAGTTTCTGGTACTGGCATCCAACACCTCACAAAGCGCGCTGGAAGCAATGGCATCACGAATTTTGACCCGCTTACGGCTCCCCTTTCGCATTGGTTTAATTGAAGTTTATACCAGCTGTTCAGTAGGTATTGCACTCTCTCCCGAACATGGTTCAGACAGCACGGCTATTATTCGTCACGCCGACACAGCAATGTACACAGCGAAGGAAGGCGGACGAGGACAATTTTGCGTTTTTACTCCAGAAATGAATCAGCGGGTATTTGAATATCTCTGGCTGGATACCAACTTGCGTAAAGCACTGGAAAACGATCAGTTGGTTATTCACTATCAACCGAAAATCACCTGGCGTGGCGAAGTGCGCAGTCTGGAAGCACTAGTACGTTGGCAGTCACCTGAACGTGGGTTGATTCCACCGTTGGACTTCATTTCCTACGCCGAAGAGTCAGGGCTAATTGTGCCTTTAGGCCGTTGGGTGATTCTCGATGTCGTACGCCAGGTGGCGAAGTGGCGGGATAAAGGTATTAACCTGCGAGTGGCGGTAAATATTTCTGCACGTCAGCTCGCCGATCAAACCATTTTCACCGCCCTGAAACAGGTTCTCCAGGAACTCAATTTTGAATACTGCCCTATAGATGTTGAACTGACAGAGAGTTGTCTGATTGAGAATGATGAACTGGCACTGTCTGTTATTCAACAATTTAGCCAACTAGGTGCGCAAGTGCATCTGGATGATTTTGGTACCGGCTACTCTTCACTTTCGCAACTGGCGCGCTTTCCGATCGATGCCATCAAACTTGACCAGGTTTTTGTTCGAGATATTCACAAACAACCTGTCTCGCAGTCACTGGTCCGGGCGATCGTCGCTGTGGCCCAGGCATTGAATCTTCAGGTGATCGCCGAAGGTGTAGAGAGTGCAAAGGAAGATGCTTTTTTAACCAAGAACGGGATCAATGAGCGGCAAGGATTTTTGTTTGCCAAACCGATGCCCGCCGTCGCCTTCGAACGCTGGTATAAACGCTATCTGAAGCGCGCATAAGTAGATGAATATATATACTTAGCGCTATATCCCGTCATTATATATCGTATTCCTGGATGATAATTAGCCGTTGCTGTTAAACACTTCTCTTTTAGCGGCAATTTTTGCATTATTCATTTTCCACTTTTGCTATAAGGATGTCCTTGATGTCTGAATTTGATGCCCAGCGCGTTGCCGAACGTATTGATATTGTGTTAGATATCCTTGTGGCAGGCGATTACCACTCTGCGATCCATAATCTCGAGATACTTAAAGCAGAACTCTTGCGCCAGGTTGCTGAATCTACGCCAGACATCCCGAAGGCACCGTGGGAGATTTAACAATCGTGCCTTCAGGTTTTCCTATTTGAGGATGCCCGGCGCGTCAGTATTTTTTTATTTAGTATTATAACGTTATAAGAATTACAGCGATGAATTCCCGACAACAAACTATTCTACAGATGGTCATTGACCAGGGTCAGGTTAGCGTAACCGATCTGGCAAAAGCCACTGGAGTTTCTGAAGTTACCATTCGCCAGGATCTCAACACCCTCGAAAAACTGAGTTACCTCCGCCGTGCACATGGCTTTGCAGTTTCGCTTGATAGTGATGACGTCGAAACCCGTATGATGAGCAACTATACGCTGAAGCGTGAACTCGCCGAGTTTGCCGCGTCACTGGTTCAACCGGGCGAAACCATCTTTATCGAAAATGGTAGCAGCAATGCCCTGCTCGCCCGGACTCTGGGCGAACAGAAGAAAAATGTCACTATCATCACAGTCAGCAGCTACATTGCGCATTTGCTGAAAGACGCGCCTTGTGAAGTCATTTTGCTCGGTGGCGTGTACCAGAAAAAAAGCGAAAGTATGGTTGGCCCTTTGACACGCCAGTGCATCCAGCAGGTACATTTCAGCAAAGCATTTATTGGTATTGATGGCTGGCAACCTGAAACTGGATTCACCGGTCGCGATATGATGCGTACCGATGTGGTCAATGCCGTGCTGGAAAAAGAGTGCGAAGCGATAGTCCTGACTGACAGCTCGAAATTTGGTGCTGTACATTCATACTCCATCGGTCCCGTTGAGCGATTCAATCGCGTGATTACCGATTCGAAAATACGCGCCAGCGATCTGATGCATCTTGAGCACAGTAAACTCACCGTTCACGTCGTTGACATTTAACCATTTCCCTTCTCTACGGATGATTTGCAGTTTGGCAAATCATCCGCTCTAAGATGATTCCTGGTTGATAATTAAGACTATTTACCTGTTATTAACACTCTCAAGATATAAAATTATTATCAGCGATATAACAGGAAGTCATTATCACCTGCGTGATATAACCCTGCGCGCGAGCAGATTTCACGGAATAATTTCACCAGGCTTATTCTTAGCTATTATAGTTATAGAGAGCTTACTTCCGTGAATCATAAATTCAGGAGAGAGTATTATGTTTGTAACGAGCAAAAAAATGACCGCGGCTGTTCTGGCAATTACCCTGGCAATGTCTCTGAGTGCCTGTTCTAACTGGTCTAAACGGGACCGCAACACCGCAATCGGCGCGGGTGCAGGGGCATTAGGCGGTGCAGTACTGACCGATGGCAGTACGTTGGGTACATTAGGTGGTGCAGCTGTCGGTGGTGTTATTGGTCACCAGGTCGGTAAATAATCGTAAATAAATGTCGATTATCGACTCGCAATTATAATACGCTTGATTCTGTTCAGTACGAAATAACTGAATAATACACACAGTAAAATATTCGAAAGCCACGGATATATCCGTGGCTTTTTATGTTAACCACCTGCGAGTTTTACCTTCATCCCTTTCGCTTCAAGTAGTGATTTTAATAAATCACGCTTATCGCCCTGGATTTCAATAACTCCATCTTTAACTGCTCCGCCGCAGCCGCATTTTTTCTTCAGTTCCGCTGCAAGTTTTGTCAGTTCGGCATCATCGAGATCGACACCGGTAATCAGGCAAACGCCCTTACCTTTACGTCCACTGGTCTGACGCTGAATACGCACCACACCGTCGCCTTTAGGGCGTACAGGGGCCGCTTTGGGCTCATCAATACGTCCGGTTTCCGTTGAGTAGACCAGACGGCTGTTGGAATCACTCATCATGCACTCCGCTGTAAAGAGGCGTTGATCGCTTTCAGCGTCTGCGCTGGATCTACCGATTGCGTTACCGGGCGACCAATCACCATATAATCAACACCAGCCGACAACGCCTGTTCTGGCGTCATAATGCGGCGCTGGTCACCAGCTTCACTCCCCTGCGGACGAATGCCCGGCGTAACCAGTTTGAACTCCTGACCGAATACCTGTTTAAAGCGCACAGCTTCCTGAGCAGAACACACCACACCATCAAGGCCACATTTTTGCGTCAGTGCCGCCAGACGTTCTGCATAATCTGCAGGTGACAGTGTCATGCCAAGATCGACCAGGTCGCTGGCTTCCATGCTGGTCAACACTGTCACAGCAATCAAAAGCGGTGCATCTTTGCCAAACGGAACCAGTGCCTCACGCGCTGCGGTCATCATACGCGCCCCACCAGAGGCATGAACATTCACCATCCACACGCCTAAGTCAGCTGCAGCAGCGACAGCGTGCGCAGCAGTGTTAGGAATATCGTGGAATTTCAGGTCAAGAAAGATATCAAAACCACGCTGTTGAAGTTCGCGCACAAACTGTGGCCCAAACAATGTAAACATCTCTTTGCCGACCTTCAGACGACAATCGCGTGGTTCGATCTTGTCGACAAAGGACAGCGCGTCATCACGATTATGATAATCAAGGGCAACAACCACAGGAGAATTCGTAACAGCGCGGGAAGAAGATGAAGCAGTTAACGTCATGACCAGACCTTCTTGATGATGGGCACCGGAAGTGGCGCGAAACAGGTAAACGGCGAGCATTCTACCCGTGGAAATAAAAAATTAACAGTTGCGATTTTTCCCCTGGCAGGCTTTTTCTGCGCCGTCGTTGCCGGAGCACAATGGAACATCAATAACTAGTATGTTGTAACTAAAGTAGGATTTTTTTAAAAATTACAGGCCATCAAGACCGCGAATCGGTTTAATGGTTGACCAGGCCCGACAAGACGGACAATGCCAGTAGAGGGTGTATGCGGTAAAACCACATTTCTGGCAGCGATAACGAGGCTTACTACGTACCTTTTCGCCAACCATGTCACGCAGCACCATCAGGCTCTCTTTGGCACGCCCTTCTTCCGCTTCATTTAAGTGGTAATCCATTAACTTATGGAACACACGCATGGTCGGATGACGCTGAAGCTGGCGCGTAATATAGACCTGTGCGGCCTCACTACCGTCGCGCGCTTCGATGATATCAGCAAGCATCAATTCAGCATCGGCACCGGTGTTCTCTTCCACCGCGCGTTGCAGGAATTCTGCCCATTCGGCAGTTTTACCCAACTGCTGATAGCAGGTTTGCAACATTTCCAGCGTTTCGCTGACCAGTTCTCTGTCCTGGGATATCACGCGTTGCAAACTTTCGACGGCTTTGGCGTATTCTCCTTTCGCCATAAACACGCGTCCCATCATGATGGATACGCGGGCGCTGTTTTTATCTGCCGCCGCCCCTTTTTTTAGCAAGGTCATGGCACGATCGAGATCGTCGCTGGCCATATGCTGCAGGGCTAACTCACAGTAGAAATGGGCAATTTCGACGCGCTGTTTATCTTTACCCAGCTTCACCAGGCGTTCGGCAACATCAATTGCTTTCTGCCACTCACTGGTAGCCTGGTAGATTTGTAGCAACTGTTGCAGAGCGCCAATGCGGAAGTCAGTTTCATCGGTCAGCTGATTGAACATGTCTTCCGCGCGGTCGTATAACCCGGCGGCCATGTAATCACGCCCTAGTTGTTGAATCGCCAACAGACGCTGTTCATAGGTCAGCGAGGCGCTTTCCATTAGGGTCTGATGGATGCGAATAGCGCGATCAACTTCGCCACGCGAACGGAACAGGTTTCCGAGCGTAAGGTGGGCTTCAACGGTGCCTGTATCCTCTTTAAGCATATCGAGAAACAGGTCTACCGCTTTATCCTGTTGATTACTAAGCAGGAAGTTAACCCCCGCTACGTAATCACGCGACAAGCGGTTGGCTTCATCTTGCTTGTTTTGTTGCGCACTTCTGCGGCCCATATACCAGCCATAGGCAGCGGCTACAGGCAAAAGCAGAAACAACAACTCCAGCATAGAAAGTTATTCCTTCGCCGCTGACGAGTGCGGCACTACAGCCACGTCAGTCGCGGGTGAAAGCTGGTTTTCCAGTCGCTTTATTTTACGTTCAGCGCGCGCCAGGGAAACACGAACTCGCAGCCAGAACAGGCCACAAATCAACCAACCGATAGCAAACCCCGCAGCAAACAATACCGCCAGCAATGTGGAAATACGGTACTCCCCTTGCGCTAACAGATAATTAAACGTCACCTGTTGATCGTTCTGCGCACCCAACGTGACCGAAATCACGAAGATCGCTAACACCAGTAAGAAAATGAGTAAATATTTCACATTACTTCCCGTTATGTGGTTAGAGCGAATAAATTATGGTCAACTTACCGCAATAGCCCTTTAAAGTACCATTTTCGCGCCGTCTGCGAAATGGCATCCACGCGCATTGTTGATGATTTAAGGGCTAAATTCGGAAAATCAACCAGCGTTAACTTTCTTGTTCTCGTTGCGCTATTTCGCGATTTTCTTCCGCAGGTGGTGTTAATGGCCCACAAATTCGTTGCGCAAGCCACGTTGCCACCGCCACCAGCGCCCACGAAATCAACGTAGCTACTACCAGATCGCGTGGCCAATGCATCCCGAGCAGCAGGCGGCTTCCCATGACTCCCGTTGCCCAGACCAGCAAGATAGCAATGGTTAACGTTCGCCGACGCGGCCACAGCAAACCAACGGCCAGCAGTGCCCAACTGGCAGCAAACATCGTGTGACCGGAAGGAAAGGCAAACCCCGTCTCTTTCTGCCAGTGTGAACGCAAATATTGTGGGATATTTTTCTCTTCAGCCAACTGTTCTTTCACTAGATTTCCGCGTTCTGCTCGCTTTAAAGTGTAGAACTCATCAACCGGAATATGATGTGTTTTTTCCAGCCAGATAACAAAAGGTCGTGGTTCCTGGACTTTGTCTTTGATCCAGGATTTAACGCCTTGTCCCACAAGGATTGCGGCCGCCAGAATGGCAAATAATACAAAGGCAGCCTTAATGCGAAAACGCAGACACCAGAGAAACCAGCCGAATAAAATCAAATGTGTAATGACGCCCCAGGGCTGGGTGACAGTTTCAGTAACCCAAAAAGCCGCTTTTAGTAGCCAACTTTGTTCTCCAGGTTGCCAACGCCAGCCAGAAATCCATACGGCTACTGGCATGACAAGCAATAGTGCAGCTCCCACTGCGGTACGTCTGGCAATCGAACGCATGGCCTCTCCTTTTTGATAAGTCCCACAATCATAACTGAAAACGCCAGTTCCAGGAAAAATTGACAGATTTGTGCCATTCCGTGAACGATCGACGCGTCGTGATTAGGTGAACCCCTTCTCGTTATGGCAAAATAAGCCAATACAGAACCAGCATTATCTGGAGAATTTCATGCAGCTTAAACGTGTGGCAGAAGCCAAACTGCCAACCCCATGGGGCGATTTCCTGATGGTGGGATTTGAAGAACTGGCAACCGGACACGATCATGTCGCGCTAGTCTATGGCGATATTTCCGGGCATACCCCGGTACTTGCGCGCGTCCATTCCGAATGTCTGACCGGTGACGCCCTGTTCAGCTTGCGCTGCGATTGTGGCTTCCAGCTCGAAGCGGCATTGACGCAAATTGCCGAGGAAGGCCGTGGTATTTTGCTGTATCACCGTCAGGAAGGTCGTAACATTGGTCTGCTGAATAAAATCCGCGCTTACGCACTGCAGGATCAAGGTTACGATACCGTAGAGGCTAACCACCAGTTAGGCTTCGCCGCTGATGAGCGCGACTTCACTCTTTGCGCTGATATGTTCAAACTCCTTGGCGTCAATGAAGTCCGCTTGTTAACCAATAACCCGAAAAAAGTCGAAATTCTGACCGAAGCAGGGATTAATATTGTTGAACGCGTACCATTGATTGTAGGTCGTAACCCCAATAACGAACATTATCTCGATACCAAAGCCGAGAAAATGGGTCATTTGCTGAACAAATAACCCTCTCGCATTGTGGAATTAATTTGCTTGCCGGAAGCAAAATAACCGGCAAGCAAATACTTGTTACTTCAGCATATTACGAATGACATAATGCAAAATGCCGTCGTTCTGGTAGTAGGTCAACTCCGTCGCGGTGTCGATACGACAACGGCAGGGTACGACCTCCTGGCTACCATCCGCACGCGTAAGCGTCACCGGAACCGTCGCACCGGGTTGTAGATTTTGCAGATCGCCAATATCAATCTTCTCTTCCCCGGTTAGTCCTAACGTTTTACGCGTTACGCCTTGCGGAAATTCCAGCGGCAGGATGCCCATGCCAATTAAATTCGAACGGTGAATTCGTTCAAACGATTCGGCAATCACCACACGAATTCCAAGCAGACGAGGACCTTTTGCCGCCCAGTCACGGCTTGAGCCTGAACCATACTCTTTCCCGGCAATCACCGCCAGCGGCGTTTGTTCCTGCTTATAGCGCATCGCAGCATCATAAATAGAGACTACGTCGCTGTCAGGTAAATGCCGCGTCATCCCCCCTTCAACGCCAGGCACCATTTCATTACGGATGCGAATATTGGCGAAGGTGCCGCGCATCATCACTTCATGGTTACCACGCCGCGAACCGTAGGAGTTAAAGTCTTTTCGCTCAACACCCCGACCTTGTAGATATCGACCCGCTGGGCTGTCGGGCTTAATACTGCCCGCCGGAGAGATATGGTCAGTGGTGACTGAATCCCCCAGCATTGCGAGGATCCGCGCACCGTGAATATCTTCCACTGGTGCTGGTGTTGCCTGCATTTCATCAAAGAAAGGCGATAAGCGAATATAGGTTGAGTCCTCCTGCCAACCGTAGGTATCGGATCGTGTGACGTTAATTTCCTTCCACTCTGCTGTGCCTTCAAAAACTTCTGCGTACTCTTTGCGGAACATTTCTGTGGAGACTTGTTCTACCGCACGGGCAATTTCTTGTGCCGATGGCCAGATATCTTTCAGATAAACCGGATCGCCTTTACGATCATGACCAATAGGCTCAGAAGCCAGGTTGATATTCATATTTCCCGCCAGCGCATAGGCAACCACCAGCGGCGGCGAGGCCAGCCAGTTGGTTTTAACCAGCGGATGGATACGGCCTTCAAAGTTACGGTTGCCGGACAGCACTGCACCGACGGTTAAATCGCCTTTTTTGATTGCCGTTTCGATAGGATCGGGCAGCGGCCCAGAGTTACCAATACAGGTAGTACAACCGTATCCCACAAGGTTAAACCCCAGTTCGTCGAGAAACGGTGTCAGTTTCGCTTTTGCCAGATAGTCAGAAACAACTTTCGAGCCTGGTGCCAGCGACGCTTTGACCCACGGTTGCCGCTTGAGGCCAAGAATTACGGCTTTTTTCGCCAGCAAGCCTGCAGCCATCAGCACACTTGGGTTAGAGGTGTTGGTGCACGAGGTTATCGCAGCAATGACCACAGCGCCATCAGGTAACTGATACTGATGTCCGTTCATAACATAATCGACCGGCTGGCGATCTTTATGCGTGGCATTCACTTCCAGTTCGTTACTGGCGGCAAATGCTTTTGGTACATCGGGCAGTGCAACGCGATCCTGTGGGCGTTTTGGCCCTGCCAGGCTCGCTTCAACGTCATTCATATCCAGTTCTAACGTACTGGTAAAAATCGGTTCATCGCCCGGGTTACGCCACATGCCCTGCGCTTTGGCATATTTTTCGACCAACTCAACCTGATCTTCGCTGCGCCCGCTTAAACGCATGTAATCGAGGGTTACAGCATCGATTGGGAAGAAGCCACAGGTGGCACCATATTCTGGCGACATATTGGCAATGGTGGCGCGATCCGCCAGCGGTAGTGAATCCAGACCATCACCATAAAATTCGACGAATTTCCCCACCACGCCATGTTTGCGCAGCATTTGGGTAACAGTGAGAACCAGGTCTGTGGCGGTAATACCTTCACGTAATTTACCGGTAAGTTTAAAGCCCACTACGTCCGGGATAAGCATGGAAACCGGCTGGCCTAACATTGCGGCTTCTGCTTCGATCCCACCCACGCCCCACCCCAGCACGCCAAGGCCGTTGATCATAGTGGTGTGCGAGTCAGTACCAACGAGTGTATCCGGATAAGCAATCCATTCACCGTCCTGCAATTCACTCCACACTGCTTTGCCGAGATATTCGAGGTTAACCTGATGGCAAATGCCTGTGCCTGGCGGCACGACGCTAAACCGACTGAACGCTTGCTTTCCCCATTTCAGGAACACATAACGTTCGTGGTTGCGCTCCATTTCCAGGCGTACGTTTTCTTCAAATGCCTCATCATCACCAAAACGATCGACGGTCACCGAGTGGTCAATGACCAGGTCGACCGGTGAGAGCGGGTTAACCTTTGCAGTATCGCCGCCGAGGCGTTTAACCGCTTCGCGCATTGCCGCCAGATCAACAACGGCAGGTACGCCGGTAAAGTCCTGCATCAGCACCCTTGCCGGGCGGTAGGCAATTTCACGGTCAGCATGGGCATTTTTCAGCCATCCTGCCAGCGCGTGGATATCCTCTTCGGTAACCGAGTTACCATCCTGCCAGCGCAGCAGGTTTTCGAGCAAAACTTTGAGTGACTTGGGTAGACGGGTGATATCGCCCAGTGATTTAGCAGCAAGCGGCAGGCTGTAGTAGTGGTAAGTTTTATCTTTGGCCTGCAACGTGTCCTTACTGGCTTCTCGTAGGGTTGACGACATAGCTCCTCCTTAATGACAGGGTTGCGAAGCCCTGATTCTCTTCAGGGTGAATATTAAAGATAACACAAACATCGCGTAACGATTTGATAACAACCCAAATTGATAAAAGAGGAGAAACCTTGTGGCAAAGCAAATGAAAACCCCGCCGCAACGGGTTCAGGGATCAGTGAGTAATGATCCAGAGGAGTTCGGCCCAGAAGAGCATCGACAGAGAAAATGCGCCCATCCAGGACCAATATTTCATATTTGTGTTGATCATAGGCTACACCCTTAACGGTTATTACTTTGTGTTGAGATAACTCAACCTGTTATTGCTGCGGTGTATTAAAAGCCCTGTAATTCATTAAAAATGGGTAATAAGAATGATGATAATTATTGTTTCGGCTGATCATCTTCAGCAAACAGTTCTATAAAGGCTTGCTGCTGCGATGTTAGTTGCCAGTCGTCTGGAATAACGACGGAACATTCCCGTTTCGTTTCTGTTTCATTGTCACTATGCTGGCATAATGGTGACGACTCCAGTTGCTCCTGACCGACCATAGTTATCCCCACACTTTCCAAATCAGCAGTGCGACAACCACCCAGAAAAGTGCAGAACCAAGAAAAACCGCCAGCCAGGCTTTACGTTTTAATTCAGGATCGCGGCGGGGTTCCTGATTTCCAGAAGGCATTGCTAACCTCATATAATCGCCATCACTTATCAGCAAGACGTTGAACGATTGGTGTAATTAATTATACGATGAGACAAATCCTAAAGAAACTTTAGTCAAAAATCCAGCGAATTTACGAATCGTCTCCAGTGAATAATTCAATCTTTTGACCTGAAATAGATATTTGAAAACTGGAATTTGCGAGGCGGGTAATTAGACACTACTTTACAGGTAATTTACCCTATAAATATGAGGGATAAAAATATTGTGCACGGTATACAAATAAGTAACAAAAGAGAATATATTCCGGCACCTTCGCTACATAAAAGGTGCCGAAAATAACGCAAGAAATTATTTTTCCGGCAGTTTTATATCTTTAAACATGACCTCAATTTCTTCATTGGAGCGCAATGCGACAGCCGCATCAACGACATCACGCGTTAAATGCGGTGCAAAACGCTGAATGAAATCATACATATAACTGCGCAAAAAAGTACTACGGCGAAAACCAATTTTGGTTGTACTGTGGCTGAAGATATCGTGAGCATCAACACGCACAAGGTCGGGATCGGCGACCGGATCCACCGCCATGCTGGCAATGACCCCTACCCCCAGCCCTAACCGGACGTAAGTTTTAATGACGTCAGCATCCGTTGCCGTGAAAACGATACGCGGCGTTAACCCTGCGCGGTTAAAGGCAGTATCCAGTTCTGAACGTCCGGTAAAGCCGAAGGTATATGTCACCAACGGATATTGCGCCAGTTCTTCAATGGTAATGGCTTTTTTGCCTGCCAGCGGGTGATCCGGAGTGACTACAATAGCCCGATTCCAGTGGTAGCACGGTAACATCACTAAATCTTCATACAGATGCAGCGCTTCTGTGGCGATAGCGAAATCAGCATTGCCTTTAGAGACGGCATCAGCAATTTGTGTCGGCGAGCCCTGGTGCATATGCAAAGAAACGCGAGGATAACGCTCAATAAAGCCTTTGATGACGTTTGGTAATGCGTAGCGTGCCTGGGTATGCGTGGTGGCGATATACAGCGAGCCTTTATCCGGCCAGGTGTGCTCTCCGGCAACCGATTTTATGGCATCGACTTTCGACAGGACTTCGCGAGCGATACGAATTATTTCTTGTCCTGCTGGCGTTACCTGCGTCAGGTGCTTGCCGCTTCGGGAAAAAATTTGAATGCCTAGCTCGTCTTCCAGCATTCTGACTTGTTTACTGATCCCGGGTTGTGATGTGTAAAGTCCTTCCGCTGTTGATGAGACATTCAGGTTATGATTGACCACCTCAACAATATAGCGAAGTTGTTGTAATTTCATGTTAAACCATCCACTTAGACGCCATCAGAACATCGTTTTTTCGTCACACCTGGCGGGTGACTAATACGATTTAATAATAAAAAAGGTGCTAACTATAACCACTATATCATTTATAGCCTTAGTGTATAGGTGTGAAGAAAAAATAATATGCAATAAAAAAGGGCCGCTTTCGCGACCCTTTGTTTATAAAAACCTGACAGAATTAAAGGTTATTTTTTTCCTTCAACCCATTTGCCATCAACATAAAATGCTGACCAGCCAGTCGCCTTTCCGTCTTTTTCCGAAGAGACATATTGCTGTTTGGTTTTACGGCTAAAGCGAACCATGGTCTTATTACCTTCCGGATCCTGCTGTGGCGCATCGGCCAGATAACGCAGTTTTTCCGGCAGACGGTCGCGGAAGCGATAAAGCTCTTCCACCAGTGGCGCACGCGTTTCACGCGATTTCGGGAAAGTGTTGGCAGCCAGGAACACACCGGCAGCACCGTCACGCAGCACGAAATAAGCATCTGATTTTTCGCACGGCAGCTCAGGTAATGGCACCGGATCTTCTTTCGGTGGTGCCACTTCGCCGTTACGTAAAATCTTACGTGTGTTTTTACACTCTTCGTTGGTGCAGGCCATGTATTTACCGAAACGCCCCATTTTCAGGTGCATTTCAGAGCCACATTTTTCACACTCAACGATCGGGCCGTCATAACCTTTAATGCGGAATTCGCCCTCTTCGATCTCGTAACCGTCGCAGGTTGGGTTATTACCACAGACATGCAACTTACGTTTCGGATCGATGAGATAGCTGTCCATCGCCGTGCCGCATTTCGGGCAACGACGTTTTGCGCGCAGCGCGTTGGTTTCAGCATCTTCGCCTTCCAGCACGTTCAGCACTTCGTTTTCCGGCACCAGGTTAATGGTGGTTTTGCAACGCTCTTTCGGCGGCAGCGCATAGCCAGAACAGCCAAGGAATACCCCGGTGCTCGCTGTGCGAATCCCCATTTTGCGACCACAAGTCGGGCAGTCAATGCTGGTCAGAACCATCTGGTTCGGGCGCATACCACCCTCTTCCGGATCTTTTTCAGCTTTATCTAACTGCTGGGTGAAATCCGAGAAGAAGTGATCCAGTACAGCTTTCCACTCTGCTTCGTGATTTGCCACCTGGTCGAGGCTGTTTTCCATCTGCGCGGTAAAGTCGTAGTTCATTAACTCGCGGAAATTTTCTTCAAGGCGATCGGTGACGATTTCGCCCATTTTTTCCGCATAGAAACGACGATTTTCTACTCGCACGTAGCCACGATCCTGAATGGTCGAAATGATCGACGCATAGGTAGACGGACGACCGATACCACGTTTTTCCAGCTCTTTAACCAGCGATGCTTCACTGAAACGGGCTGGCGGCTTGGTAAAGTGCTGGGCTGGTGTAAGTTCAACGAGCGTCAGAGCATCGCCTTTATTAACTGCTGGTAAGATGCGATCTTCATCGCCTTTACGCAACGCAGGCATCACTTTTGTCCAGCCATCAAAACGCAAAATACGACCGCGTGCTTTCAGGCGGAAATCGCCCGCACCAACGGTCAGCGTCGTGGAGTCATATTTCGCTGGGGTCATCTGGCAGGCTACGAACTGACGCCAGATTAACTGGTACAGTTTCTGCGCATCTGCTTCCATATCCTTCAGCGATTCCGCCATCACATTGACGTCAGAAGGACGAATCGCTTCATGCGCTTCCTGTGAGTTTTCTTTGCTGGCGTACTGATTCGGACTTTCCGGCAGATATTTCTTACCAAAATTATCGCTGATATAACCGCGAACCATATTTACCGCGTCCTGACTCAGGTTAGTGGAGTCGGTACGCATGTAAGTGATATAGCCTGCTTCATACAAACGCTGCGCCATCATCATGGTTTTTTTCACGCCAAATCCAAGACGGGTGCTGGCAGCTTGTTGCAGCGTAGAGGTAATAAAAGGAGCGCCAGGTTTACTGGTTGTCGGTTTGTCTTCACGTTCCAGCACGCTGTAGCGCGCTTTTTCCAGCAGACTTACCGCAGCCTGAGTTTGTTCTTTGTTGACCGGACGGAACGGTTTGTCGTTCTGATGAGTCACCTGCAACGCCAACGCTTCACCAGATGGCGTGGTCGTGCTGGCATCGACTTCCCAGAACTCTTCCGGCACGAACGCTTTAATTTCACGCTCACGCTCGACCACCAGGCGAACCGCCACCGACTGCACACGACCGGCAGACAGACCACGAGCGATCTTTTTCCATAGCAGCGGCGAAACCATATACCCCACCACGCGGTCCATAAAGCGACGCGCCTGCTGGGCATTAACACGATCAATATTCAGCTCACCCGGTTTGTTAAATGCCTGGCGGATCGCGTTTTTAGTAATTTCGTTAAACACCACTCGGCTATAGCGCGCATCATCACCACCAATCACTTCCCGCAGGTGCCATGCAATGGCTTCCCCTTCGCGGTCAAGGTCGGTTGCGAGATAGATGTGGTCGGCTTTTTCAGCCAGTTGTTTCAGTTCAGAGACGACCTTCTCTTTACCAGGCAACACTTCATAGTGCGCCTCCCAATTGTGCCACGGGTCAACCCCCATACGGTTGACGAGAGCGCCACGTTCATCCTTTTTAGGCTTTTTAGCCGTCTTGGTGGAGGTAGAGTCGGCACTCTTTTTGGCAGCTGAGCCACTGGTCGGCAAATCGCGGATGTGACCGACGCTGGATTTCACCACGTAGTCACTACCCAGATACTTGTTGATCGTTTTGGCTTTTGCCGGGGACTCAACGATGACAAGAGCTTTACCCATATTCACCTTACCTAATTTGATTCTTCCAGGAATGCGTCGCACGTTGATAAACCTTCCACTGGCAACGAGTTACCGATATGGACTCGTTCTCTGCGGATATCAACCCCTTGTCGTGACTCTGTTCACGAAAATTCAGGTGACTGAGTTAACAGGTCTTGGCCTACAGGCGCTATAGCACGACGGAATTTTGGTCGAATGTCAAGCAAATCTATTGCCAGATTGACGAAAGCGTCACACTGTACCTGATAAAATCCGATACGCAACTTTATTAGCATGCAAAATCCAAAGTTACCAGTAAGGCGCTCTTGCCACCAGCGTGGTATATTTGTCTGCAAGCCATGCCTGGCGTAGACTAATGTCCTTGTTTAAGGAGTAAATAATGAACAAAGAGACACAACCCATCGACCGCGAAACGCTGTTGAAAGAGGCCAACAAAATCATTCGTGAGCATGAGGATACGCTCGCAGGGATTGAAGCCACCGGCGTCACGCAGCGTAATGGCGTGCTGGTATTTACCGGCGACTACTTTTTAGATGAACAAGGATTGCCAACAGCCAAAAGCACCGCGGTGTTTAATATGTTCAAACACCTGGCCCATGTGCTTTCAGAAAAATATCATCTGGTTGATTAAAGCAAAACGCGAGGTCTTAGCCTCGCGTTTGTCTTTTACATCAATGGCTTTTGACCCCGCTGCCACCAGCGTAGCAACAATCGATCGGCGCTCTCTGCCGCGCTGCCGGTGAATCGGTCAATGAGTCGTTTACGCTGCATATAGCGTACATTAACCACTTCACGGCCTTCCATCAGGCTAAGAATAACTTCATCACTGGTGTTGATTTCATCAACCAGGCCTTTCTCTACCGCCTGTTGTCCGTACCAGTGTTCACCCGTTGCCACCTGTTCAATATCCAGAGACGGACGCATACGCTTCACAAAATCTTTAAACAACTGATGCGTTTCGTTCAACTCTTCGCGGAATTTCTCCCGCCCTTCTTCGGTATTTTCACCCAGCAACGTCAGAGTACGCTTATACTGCCCGGCAGTGTGCAGTTCGATATCAATATCTTTGCTTTTCAGGAAGCGGTTAAAGTTGGGCATTTGCGCCACCACCCCAATGGAACCCACAATAGCAAACGGTGCGGAAACAATTTTGTCCGCCACACAGGCCATCATGTAACCGCCGCTGGCAGCGACTTTGTCTACCGTAACAGTTAAAGGAATGTTTTTATCACGCAGACGCTGCAGCTGCGAAGCCGCCAACCCGTAACCATGCACCATGCCACCAGGGCTTTCCAGACGTAGCACAACCTGATCCTGCGGTTTGAATGCTGCGAGTACAGCCGTTATCTCTTCACGTAGCGAGTTCACTTCATGGGCGTCCATGCTGCCTTTAAAATCCAGCACCCAGACGCGAGGTTTACTGTCAGTTGCCACCTCGCCCAGTTTGGCTTTCGCTTTTGCTGCTTTCGCTTCTTGCTTGTGCTTTTTCTTCTGCGCTTTGTGCCACTGTTTTTGCTGATGTGAGTCCATCAGCGCCGCGGCCAGTTCTTCTTTCATCTCCTTATACTGTTCGCTGAGATTGTTGACCCGTAACTCGCCACGCTGGCGTTTATTACGTTGAGCAACATTGACAATAATGGCGGCAATCGCCGCAATCGCTAGCACAACGGTAACGATTTTCGCCAAAAACAAACCATATTCAGACAACAATTCCACGAGTCCCCACCTTGGTTAAACAACGCTTTGGCTCACAGTTTACAACAGGCATGTTAAGCCGTCTCGCAGAGATGTTATTGCAGCGAAAGTATGACAAAGTATCCATTTTGCGGTGTTATCGCCCCAGGCTGATTGAAATGCCCTTCTGTTTCAGGCATAAAGCCCCAAAGTCATAAAGTACACTGGCAGCGCGACAGACAACGTCGTTGAGGAGTAGCCATGCATTACCAGCCAAAACAAGATTTACTCAATGATCGCATTATCCTGGTGACGGGAGCCAGCGATGGGATTGGCCGTGAAGCCGCGATGACGTATGCACGCTATGGTGCGACAGTGATTCTGTTGGGCCGTAATGAAGAAAAATTACGTCAGGTAGCCAGCCACATAAACGAAGAAACTGGACGTCAGCCACAGTGGTTTATTCTCGATTTGCTGACCTGCACGTCCGAAGATTGCCAACAACTGGCACAGCGCATTACCGTTAATTATCCGCGTCTGGATGGTGTTTTGCATAATGCCGGATTGCTCGGCGATGTTTGCCCAATGAGCGAACAAAATCCACAGGTCTGGCAGGACGTCATACAGGTCAACGTTAATGCCACCTTTATGCTCACCCAGGCACTGCTTCCTTTATTACTCAAATCGGACGCCGGTTCACTGGTCTTTACTTCATCAAGCGTTGGACGTCAGGGACGAGCCAACTGGGGCGCATATGCAGCGTCGAAATTTGCCACCGAAGGGATGATGCAGGTACTGGCCGATGAATATCAGCAGCGCCTGCGCGTCAACTGCATTAACCCAGGCGGTACGCGCACCGCAATGCGTGCCAGCGCCTTCCCGACCGAAGATCCACAGAAACTTAAAACACCCGCTGATATCATGCCGCTCTACCTCTGGCTGATGGGCGATGACAGCCGCCGTAAAACCGGCATGACCTTTGACGCCCAACCGGGCCGTAAACCAGGAATTTCCCAATGAGTGATGAACGCTACCAACAGCGTCAGCAGCGAGTGAAAGAAAAAGTAGATGCTCGTGTGGCCCAGGCCCAGGATGAACGCGGTATTATCATCGTCTTTACCGGCAATGGAAAAGGCAAAACCACCGCGGCATTTGGTACGGCAACACGCGCAGTTGGTCACGGAAAAAAAGTAGGCGTCGTGCAGTTTATTAAAGGCACCTGGCCTAATGGCGAACGCAATCTGCTGGAGCCACATGGCGTTGAGTTTCAGGTGATGGCAACGGGCTTTACCTGGGATACACAAAACCGCGAGTCTGATACCGCCGCCTGCCGCGAAGTCTGGCAACATGCAAAGCGGATGCTTGCTGATTCCTCACTGGATATGGTTTTGCTTGATGAACTGACGTATATGGTGGCGTATGACTATTTGCCACTGGAAGAAGTGGTGCAGGCGTTAAATGAACGTCCACATCAACAGACGGTGATTATCACGGGTCGAGGCTGTCATCGGGATATTCTTGAACTGGCGGATACGGTAAGTGAGCTGCGCCCCATCAAACATGCGTTTGATGCCGGTGTTAAGGCGCAAATAGGGATTGATTATTAATCTGTAAAAATGCCGGATATGACGTCCGGCATACTTTGATTAACCGTTATTACGCCCGCCAGAACGACGACCGCCGCTCACCTGACTGTGACGTTTCACCGCACGACGAATCTGATTAGCCTTCATGCGACGACGGTCTTTTTCTACAGCGACTTTAGAGCTGGTTTCTGGCGGAAGCTCCACCAGTTCGCGCAGATAGTTAGTCTGGGCGAGGTCCAGCTCCGTCCAGCCACCGCGTGGCAGACCTTTTGGCAGTGGGATATCACCGTAACGAACACGGATCAGGCGGCTCACCTGCACACCAACCGCTTCCCACAGACGACGAACTTCACGGTTACGGCCTTCGGTCAGAGTCACGTTGTACCACTGGTTGATCCCTTCGCCGCCGCTGAACTTGATGGTTTTAAAAGCTGCCGGACCATCTTCCAGTTGCACGCCACGACTCAAATCACGCAGTTTCGCGTCGTCAACCTGACCAAATACACGCACGGCGTATTCACGTTCAACTTCACGGCTTGGATGCATTAAACGGTTTGCCAGTTCACCATCGGTGGTGAACAGCAGCAGACCACAGGTGTTAACGTCCAGACGACCTACGGCAATCCAGCGTGCGCCACGCAGCTTTGGCAGACGGTCAAACACCGTCGGACGCCCTTCCGGATCGTTACGGGTACACAACTCACCTTCCGGTTTGTAATAGGCCAGAACGCGACAAATTTGTTCAGCGGACTCACGTACCGAAATCAGATGACCATCGATACGAATTTTCAGCCCAGGGGTAACTTCAACGCGATCGCCGAGTTTAGCAATTTTGCCATCAACACTCACACGACCGGCTTCAATAATAGATTCGATTTCACGGCGGGAGCCGTGGCCAGCGCGGGCCAGCACTTTCTGTAATTTTTCGCTCATAGAGCTTCCTTTTGGTGTCGCCTTCACAGGCGTCGAACAGGAGAATCAATGGCGCCGTATAGCGCCATTTTAAGGCCGCGTAGTATACAGAGTTACGCACTTATAAGAAAGGCTTCACATCACCTACGCCTTCACGCACCACGACCGGCGTATCATCGGTAAGATCAATAACCGTTGTCGGTTTCTGTCCGAGATAGCCGCCGTGGATAATCAAATCCACCTGTTTTTCCAGACGGTCTTTAATTTCTTCGGGATCGGATTCGGTAAATTCGCTGCCTGGCAGCATTAGCGAAGTGGAAAGCATCGGTTCGCCCAGTGCTTCAAGCAACGCCTGCGCAATCGGGTTAGAAGGCACACGCATACCGATGGTTTTGCGTTTTTCCTGCAACAGACGGCGTGGCACTTCCTTCGTCCCCTTCAAGATGAAGGTATAGTTGCCCGGCGTGTTGTTTTTCATTAAACGAAACGCAACGTTATCAACAAATGAATAGGTCGAGAGTTCAGAAAGATCGCGACACATCAGGGTAAAGTTGTGACCGTCCGGCAGCTGGCGAATACGACAAATACGCTCCATCGCGTTTTTATCTTCAATTTTACAGCCGAGCGCATAGCCGGAATCAGTTGGATAAACAATCACCCCGCCTTTACGCACGATCTCCACCGCCTGGTTGATCAGACGTTGCTGTGGGTTATCAGGATGAATATAAAAAAACTGGCTCATAATTCCCTCTCTGTGGTGTTCTGCGGCTGTTCCCATAGCTGCCAGACGCCTTCAACGCCTGCGGGCAGCCAGAGTTTACGACCCAGTTCGATCCACGGGCATGGCTGATGAAAATCAGATCCTTGTGATGCCCATAAATGATGCTGACGCGCAAGGGCCGCCAGCTGGGTACGTTCATTGGGCGATTGCTGGCACTGCGCGACTTCCATCGCGTCACCGTGGTGTTCGGCAAAATGCGCAACCAATCTTTTCAGCCATTTAGCACTAAGATTGTACCGCCCAGGATGAGCTAGCACCGCCTTACCGCCAGAATGATGAATGACATCAATAGCTTGTTCTATTGTACACCACTGTGGCGGAACGTATCCGGTTTTCCCGCGCGCCAGATACTTTTTAAAGACATCCGCCATTGAACTGGCTTTGCCGCACTCAACAAGGAAACGCGCAAAATGACCGCGCGTCACTGCGCCGCCCTGCGCCAGTCGTTGTGCGCCTTCCAGCGCCCCAGGTATTTGCGCTTTTTCAAGTCTTTCGGCAATCAGCTGCGCCCGCTGATTGCGCCGTTCTGTCTGCTGCGCGAGGAACTCACACATTAGCGGATGAGTAATATCAATATTCAGCCCGACAATATGAATTTCATGATTTTCCCAGACCGTGGAAATTTCCACGCCGGGAATAAGATTCAGCGCCAGTCCCGAACGTGAAATTTCCTCTCTTGCTGGCGCGATTGCAGCTGTGGTGTCATGGTCGGTGATCGCCAGGGTGCCGACGCGCATCTCGACTGCACGGTGCACCAATGCTTCTGGCGTCAGGCAGCCATCGGAAGCTGTGGTATGGCTGTGCAGGTCGTAAATCACTGCGTAATTCGTGTCGCTCAAGGCGCACTCCCGTTCTGGATAATGTTTTTTGCGCCGACATCATAACGGTTCTGGCAAATATTCTGAAATGAGCTGTTGACAATTAATCATCGAACTAGTTAACTAGTACGCAAGTTCACGTAAAAAGGGTATCGACAATGAAAGCAATTTTCGTACTGAAAGGTTGGTGGCGCACTTCCTGAAACGGGCAGTGTATTCACCATGCGTAAAGCAATCAGATACCCAGCCCGCCTAATGAGCGGGCTTTTTTTTGAACAAAATTAGAGAATAACAATGCAAACACAAAAACCGACTCTCGAACTGCTAACCTGCGAAGGCGCTTATCGCGACAATCCCACCGCGCTTTTTCACCAGTTGTGTGGGGATCGTCCGGCAACGCTGCTGCTGGAATCCGCAGATATCGACAGCAAAGATGATTTAAAAAGCCTGCTGCTGGTAGACAGTGCGCTGCGCATTACAGCTTTAGGTGACACTGTCACAATCCAGGCACTTTCCGGCAACGGCGAAGCCCTGCTGACACTACTGGATAACGCCCTGCCTGCGGGTGTGGAAAATGAACAATTACCAAACTGCCGTGTGCTGCGCTTCCCCCCTGTCAGTCCACTGCTGGATGAAGACGCTCGCTTATGCTCCCTTTCGGTTTTTGACGCTTTCCGTTTATTGCAGAATCTGTTGAATGTACCGAAGGAAGAACGAGAAGCAATGTTCTTCGGCGGCCTGTTCTCTTATGACCTTGTGGCGGGATTTGAAGATTTACCGCAACTGTCAGCGGAAAATAACTGCCCTGATTTCTGTTTTTATCTCGCTGAAACTCTGATGGTGATTGACCATCAGAAAAAAAGCACCCGTATTCAGGCCAGCCTGTTTGCTCCGAATGAAGAAGAAAAACAACGTCTCACTGCTCGCCTGAACGAACTACGTCAGCAACTGACCGAAGCCGCGCCGCCGCTGCCGGTGGTTTCCGTGCCGCATATGCGTTGTGAATGTAATCAGAGCGATGAAGAGTTCGGTGGCGTAGTGCGTTTGTTGCAAAAAGCGATTCGCGCTGGAGAAATTTTCCAGGTGGTGCCATCTCGCCGTTTCTCTCTGCCCTGCCCGTCACCGCTGGCGGCCTATTACGTGCTGAAAAAGAGTAATCCCAGCCCGTACATGTTTTTTATGCAGGATAATGATTTCACCCTGTTTGGCGCGTCGCCGGAAAGTTCGCTCAAGTATGACGCCACCAGCCGCCAGATTGAGATCTACCCGATTGCCGGAACACGTCCACGCGGTCGTCGTGCCGATGGCTCGCTGGACAGAGACCTCGACAGCCGCATCGAACTGGAAATGCGTACCGATCATAAAGAGCTTTCTGAACATCTGATGCTGGTGGATCTTGCCCGTAATGATCTGGCACGCATTTGCACCCCCGGCAGCCGCTACGTCGCCGACCTCACCAAAGTTGACCGTTACTCTTACGTGATGCACCTAGTCTCCCGCGTGGTCGGTGAGCTGCGCCACGATCTCGACGCCCTACACGCTTACCGCGCCTGTATGAATATGGGGACGTTAAGCGGTGCGCCGAAAGTGCGCGCCATGCAGTTAATTGCCGAGGCGGAAGGTCGTCGCCGCGGCAGCTACGGCGGCGCGGTAGGTTATTTCACCGCGCACGGCGATCTCGACACCTGCATTGTGATCCGCTCGGCGCTGGTGGAAAACGGTATCGCCACCGTGCAAGCCGGTGCTGGCGTAGTCCTTGATTCTATTCCGCAGTCGGAAGCCGACGAAACCCGTAATAAAGCCCGCGCTGTACTGCGCGCTATTGCCACCGCGCATCATGCACAGGAGACTTTCTGATGGCTGACATACTGCTGCTCGATAATATCGACTCTTTTACGTACAACCTGGCAGATCAGTTGCGCAGCAATGGGCATAACGTGGTGATTTACCGCAACCATATTCCGGCGCAGACCTTAATTGAACGCCTGGCGACCATGAGCAATCCGGTACTGATGCTTTCTCCTGGCCCCGGTGTGCCGAGCGAAGCCGGTTGTATGCCGGAACTCCTCACCCGCTTGCGTGGCAAGCTGCCCATTATTGGCATTTGCCTCGGACATCAGGCAATTGTCGAAGCTTACGGGGGCTATGTCGGTCAGGCGGGCGAAATTCTTCACGGTAAAGCGTCGAGCATTGAACATGACGGTCAGGCGATGTTTGCCGGATTAACAAACCCGCTGCCGGTGGCGCGTTATCACTCGCTGGTTGGCAGTAACATTCCGGCCGGTTTAACCATCAACGCCCATTTTAATGGCATGGTGATGGCAGTACGTCACGATGCGGATCGCGTTTGTGGATTCCAGTTCCATCCGGAATCCATTCTCACCACCCAGGGCGCTCGCCTGCTGGAACAAACGCTGGCCTGGGCGCAGCAGAAACTAGAGCCAGCCAACACGCTGCAACCGATTCTGGAAAAACTGTATCAGGCGCAGACGCTTAGCCAACAAGAAAGCCACCAGCTGTTTTCAGCGGTGGTGCGTGGCGAGCTGAAGCCGGAACAACTGGCGGCGGCGCTGGTGAGCATGAAAATTCGCGGTGAGCACCCGAACGAGATCGCCGGGGCAGCAACCGCGCTACTGGAAAACGCAGCGCCGTTCCCGCGCCCGGATTATCTGTTTGCTGATATCGTCGGTACTGGCGGTGACGGCAGCAACAGTATCAATATTTCTACCGCCAGTGCGTTTGTCGCCGCGGCCTGTGGGCTGAAAGTGGCGAAACACGGCAACCGTAGCGTCTCCAGTAAATCTGGTTCGTCCGATCTGCTGGCGGCGTTCGGTATTAATCTTGATATGAACGCCGATAAATCGCGCCAGGCGCTGGATGAGTTAGGCGTATGTTTCCTCTTTGCACCGAAATATCACACCGGATTTCGCCATGCAATGCCGGTTCGCCAGCAACTAAAAACCCGCACCCTGTTCAATGTGCTGGGGCCATTGATTAACCCGGCGCATCCGCCGCTGGCGTTAATTGGTGTTTATAGTCCGGAACTGGTGCTGCCGATTGCCGAAACCTTGCGCGTGCTGGGGTATCAACGCGCGGCGGTGGTGCACAGCGGCGGGATGGATGAAGTTTCATTACACGCGCCGACAATCGTTGCCGAGCTGCATGACGGCGAAATTAAGAGCTATCAATTGACCGCTGAAGATTTTGGCCTGACACCCTACCACCAGGAGCAACTGGCAGGCGGAACACCGGAAGAAAACCGTGACATTTTAACACGTTTGTTACAAGGTAAAGGCGACGCCGCCCATGAAGCAGCCGTCGCTGCGAACGTCGCCATGTTAATGCGCCTGCATGGCCATGAAGATCTGCAAGCCAATGCGCAAACCGTTCTTGAGGTACTGCGCAGTGGTTCCGCTTACGACAGAGTTACCGCGCTGGCGGCACGAGGGTAAATGATGCAAACCGTTTTAGCGAAAATCGTCGCAGACAAGGCGATTTGGGTAGAAACCCGCAAACAGCAGCAACCGCTGGCCAGTTTTCAGAATGAGGTTCAGCCGAGCACGCGACATTTTTATGATGCGCTACAGGGTGCGCGCACGGCGTTTATTCTGGAGTGCAAGAAAGCGTCGCCGTCAAAAGGCGTGATCCGTGATGATTTCGATCCAGCACGCATTGCCGCCATTTATAAACATTACGCTTCGGCAATTTCGGTGCTGACTGATGAGAAATATTTTCAGGGGAGCTTTGATTTCCTCCCCATCGTCAGCCAAATCGCCCCGCAGCCGATTTTATGTAAAGACTTCATTATCGATCCTTACCAGATCTATCTGGCGCGCTATTACCAGGCTGATGCCTGCTTATTAATGCTTTCAGTACTGGATGACGAACAATATCGCCAGCTTGCCGCCGTCGCCCACAGTCTGGAGATGGGTGTGCTGACCGAAGTCAGTAATGAAGAGGAACTGGAGCGTGCCATTGCATTGGGGGCAAAGGTCGTTGGCATCAACAACCGCGATCTGCGGGATTTGTCGATTGATCTCAACCGTACCCGCGAGCTTGCGCCGAAACTGGGGCACAACGTAACGGTAATCAGCGAATCCGGCATCAATACTTACGCTCAGGTGCGCGAGTTAAGCCACTTCGCTAACGGTTTTCTGATTGGTTCGGCGTTGATGGCCCATGACGATTTGCACGCCGCCGTGCGCCGGGTGTTGCTGGGTGAGAATAAAGTATGTGGCCTGACGCGTGGGCAAGATGCTAAAGCAGCTTATGACGCGGGCGCGATTTACGGTGGGTTGATTTTTGTTGCGACATCACCGCGTTGCGTCAACGTTGAACAGGCGCAGGAAGTGATGGCTGCGGCACCGTTGCAGTATGTTGGCGTGTTCCGCAATCACGATATTGCCGATGTGGTGGACAAAGCTAAGGTGTTATCGCTGGCGGCAGTGCAACTGCATGGTAATGAAGATCAGCTGTATATCGATACGCTGCGTGAAGCTCTGCCAGCACACGTTGCCATCTGGAAAGCATTAAGCGTCGGTGAAACCCTGCCCGCCCGCGAGCTTCAGCACGTTGATAAATATGTTTTAGACAACGGCCAGGGTGGAAGCGGGCAACGTTTCGACTGGTCACTATTAAATGGTCAATCGCTTGGCAACGTTCTGCTGGCGGGGGGCTTAGGCGCAGATAACTGCGTGGAAGCGGCACAAACCGGCTGCGCCGGACTTGATTTTAATTCTGCTGTAGAGTCGCAACCGGGCATCAAAGACGCACGTCTTTTGGCCTCGGTTTTCCAGACGCTGCGCGCATATTAAGGAAAGGAACAATGACAACATTACTTAACCCCTATTTTGGTGAGTTTGGCGGCATGTACGTGCCACAAATCCTGATGCCTGCTCTGCGCCAGCTGGAAGAAGCTTTTGTCAGTGCGCAAAAAGATCCTGAATTTCAGGCTCAGTTCAACGACCTGCTGAAAAACTATGCCGGGCGTCCAACCGCGCTGACCAAATGCCAGAACATTACAGCCGGGACGAACACCACTCTGTATCTCAAGCGTGAAGATTTGCTGCACGGCGGCGCGCATAAAACTAACCAGGTGCTCGGTCAGGCTTTACTGGCGAAGCGGATGGGTAAAACCGAAATCATCGCCGAAACCGGTGCCGGTCAGCATGGCGTGGCGTCGGCCCTTGCCAGCGCCCTGCTCGGCCTGAAATGCCGTATTTATATGGGTGCCAAAGACGTAGAACGCCAGTCGCCTAACGTTTTTCGTATGCGCTTAATGGGTGCGGAAGTGATCCCGGTGCATAGCGGTTCCGCGACGCTGAAAGATGCCTGTAACGAGGCGCTGCGCGACTGGTCCGGTAGTTACGAAACCGCGCACTATATGCTGGGCACCGCAGCTGGCCCGCATCCTTATCCGACCATTGTGCGTGAGTTTCAGCGGATGATTGGCGAAGAAACCAAAGCGCAGATTCTGGAAAGAGAAGGTCGCCTGCCGGATGCCGTTATCGCCTGTGTTGGCGGCGGTTCGAATGCCATCGGCATGTTTGCTGATTTCATCAATGAAACCAACGTCGGCCTGATTGGTGTGGAGCCAGGTGGTCACGGTATCGAAACTGGCGAGCACGGCGCACCGTTAAAACATGGTCGCGTGGGCATCTATTTCGGTATGAAAGCGCCGATGATGCAAACCGAAGACGGGCAGATTGAAGAATCTTACTCCATCTCCGCCGGACTGGATTTCCCGTCTGTCGGCCCACAACACGCGTATCTTAACAGCACTGGACGCGCTGATTACGTGTCTATTACCGATGATGAAGCCCTTGAAGCCTTCAAAACGCTGTGCCTGCACGAAGGGATCATCCCGGCGCTGGAATCCTCCCACGCCCTGGCCCATGCGTTGAAAATGATGCGCGAAAACCCGGATAAAGAGCAGCTACTGGTGGTTAACCTTTCCGGTCGCGGCGATAAAGACATCTTCACCGTTCACGATATTTTGAAAGCACGAGGGGAAATCTGATGGAACGCTACGAATCTCTGTTTGCCCAGTTGAAGGAGCGCAAAGAAGGCGCATTCGTTCCTTTCGTCACGCTCGGTGATCCGGGCATTGAGCAGTCATTGAAAATTATCGATACGCTAATTGAAGCCGGTGCTGACGCGCTGGAGTTAGGTATCCCCTTCTCCGACCCACTGGCGGATGGCCCGACGATTCAAAACGCCACTCTGCGCGCCTTTGCGGCAGGTGTGACTCCGGCACAATGTTTTGAAATGCTGGCACTGATTCGCCAGAAACACCCGACCATTCCCATTGGCCTGTTGATGTATGCCAATCTGGTGTTTAACAAAGGCATTGATGAGTTTTATGCCCAGTGCGAGAAAGTCGGCGTCGATTCGGTGCTGGTTGCCGATGTGCCAATTGAAGAGTCCGCGCCCTTCCGCCAGGCCGCGTTGCGCCATAATGTCGCACCTATCTTCATCTGCCCGCCAAATGCCGATGACGACCTGCTGCGCCAGATAGCCTCTTACGGTCGTGGTTACACCTATTTGCTGTCACGAGCGGGCGTGACCGGCGCAGAAAACCGCGCCGCGTTACCCCTCAATCATCTGGTTGCGAAGCTGAAAGAGTACAACGCTGCACCTCCATTGCAGGGGTTTGGTATTTCCGCCCCGGATCAGGTAAAAGCAGCGATTGATGCAGGAGCTGCGGGCGCGATTTCTGGTTCGGCCATTGTTAAAATCATCGAGCAACATATTAATGAGCCAGAGAAAATGCTGGCGGCACTGAAAGTTTTTGTACAACCGATGAAAGCGGCGACGCGCAGTTAATCCCACAGCCGCCAGTTCCGCTGGCGGCATTTTAACTTTCTTTAATGAAGCCGGAAAAATCCTAAATTCATTTAATATTTATCTTTTTACCGTTTCGCTTACCCCGGTCGAACGTCAACTTACGTCATTTTTCCGCCCAACAGTAATATAATCAAACAAATTAATCCCGCAACATAACACCAGTAAAATCAATAATTTTCTCTAAGTCACTTATTCCTCAGGTAATTGTTAATATATCCAGAATGTTCCTCAAAATATATTTTCCCTCTATCTTCTCGTTGCGCTTAATTTGACTAATTCTCATTAGCGACTAATTTTAATGAGTGTCGACACACAACACTCATATTAATGAAACAATGCAACGCAACGGGAGAAATAACATGGCCGAACATCGTGGTGGTTCAGGAAATTTCGCCGAAGACCGTGAGAAGGCATCCGACGCAGGCCGTAAAGGCGGTCAGCATAGCGGCGGTAATTTTAAAAATGATCCGCAACGCGCATCTGAAGCGGGTAAAAAAGGCGGTCAACAAAGCGGTGGTAATAAATCAGGTAAATCCTGATTCACCGTTAATTATTAATATCAGCTGATAAAGATAATTGCATCTGCGGGCCGTATGGCTCGCAGTGATTTCACTGGAGAAAAATATGAATATGAAGACCATTGAAGATGTATTTATTCACCTGCTTTCAGATACCTACAGCGCAGAAAAACAATTAACCCGGGCACTGGCAAAACTCGCAAGAGCAACATCAAATGAAAAATTAAGTCAGGCTTTTCATGCGCACCTCGAGGAAACTCATGGACAGATTGAACGTATTGATCAAGTTGTGGAGTCCGAATCGAACCTGAAAATTAAGCGCATGAAATGTGTGGCAATGGAAGGTCTTATTGAAGAAGCTAATGAGGTCATCGAAAGTACCGAGAAAAACGAAGTGCGTGATGCCGCACTGATTGCCGCAGCACAGAAAGTCGAGCATTATGAGATTGCCAGTTACGGGACATTAGCGACGCTGGCTGAACAATTAGGTTACCGTAAAGCAGCGAAGCTTCTGAAAGAAACCCTGGAAGAAGAAAAGGCCACCGACATCAAACTGACTGATCTGGCCCTTAATAACGTAAATAAGAAAGCCGAAAATAAAGCCTGAAATATGAATTTTAACTTTTAGTCATTTTATAAAGAGGACATTTTCATGAATCGTATTGAACATTATCATGACTGGTTACGTGACGCCCACGCAATGGAAAAGCAAGCCGAATCTATGCTTGAATCCATGGCCAGTCGTATAGATAATTATCCTGAACTACGCGCTCGTATTGAACAACATCTTAGTGAAACCAAAAACCAGATTGTTCAACTGGAAACTATTCTTGATCGTAATGACATTTCACGTTCAGTCATTAAAGATTCCATGAGTAAAATGGCTGCGCTTGGGCAGTCAATCGGTGGTATATTCCCTTCTGATGAAATAGTTAAAGGCTCTATTAGCGGATATGTCTTCGAGCAATTTGAAATCGCCTGTTACACCTCACTATTAGCAGCAGCAAAAAATGCCGGTGATACAGTCTCAATTCCGATCATCGAAGCGATTTTAAATGAGGAAAAGCAAATGGCCGACTGGCTGATTCAGCATATTCCGCAAACAACTGAGAAATTTTTAATTCGTTCTGAAACTGATGGCGTAGAAGCGAAGAAATAATACCCTTTATACCATGTCCTTATTGACCCCGTATATTACGGGGTCGTTTTTGTGCGGAATTAAAAACGATATCCTGCTGAGAACATAAACACCCACGGATCGAGGCGTACGCTATCGTGTTGCTGTGCACCGCCTAGCTTATAATTGGCGGTGGTATCGATATCCATGTACCACACTGACATGTTAACCAACCAGTCACGGTTAATCAGATAATCAACCCCCACCTGCCCGGCAGCTCCCCAGGAATCTTTCAGACTGAGATCGGAAAGCCCCGCCTCTTTGCCATGATCGTTAAATCCATTATCAAAGAAGGTGGTGTAGTTAATACCGGCCCCAACGTAAGGACGGAATTTGCTGCTGGCATCACCAAAATACCACTGCGCCATCAGTGTTGGCGGCAGATGGTGAACGGTTGCAATATCGCCGGTCGCCCGGGTGCCGATTTTATGGCGGAACGGCGTCGCTGCCAGTAATTCCACACCAATGTTGTCGGTCGCCATATAAGTAAACGTCAAGCCCAGTTGAGTGTTATTGGTCACGCTGAATCCACCCAGACTTCCTAACGTACCACCAGCACCTTCTGTTGGACGTACGGTTGCAGAACCTGCACGCATAAAAAATTCGCCTGCTTCATGCGCAAAGGCACTGCCAGAAAGAAGAGTTGTTACTGCCAAAGCCGCCACTGTTAACTTTTTCATATCCGCTCCGTCGTTATGGTTATAAAAACGTGACGAATATACCTACATTGGAGTAACAAATGATCCTACATAGATCACATTACATATGATAATTCACCATTTATTGATCTGGATTAATTTAGAAGTTGCATTGAGAATCCTGGTTAATGAGATTTAAATCAATTTTTAAATATTTTCTCTACGCAAATATTAACTCGATCGCCACTTGCCGCGGTTTGCCCACGCCTGAAGGCCAGCAATTACCTCCGCTTTACAAAGATATGCTTTTCCATACAAGACCTGATGCTGCCACCCGAGGCTTAACCAGGGTACAATTGCCCGCTAATTAACACCTGCATAAAACTCAAGGAGAGTGCATGTCTATCACGGCGCAGTCCGTATACCGTGACACCGGAAATTTCTTCCGTAATCAATTTATGACCATTCTGTTGGTATCGTTGCTATGTGCGTTTATCACAGTGGTGTTAGGGCATGTTTTCTCACCCAGTGATGCACAGCTTGCGCAGCTCAATGACGGCGTGCCCGTTAGCGGCAGTAGTGGGTTGTTCGACCTGGTTCAGAATATGTCACCGGAACAGCAACAAATTTTGCTGCAGGCTTCAGCGGCGTCCACTTTTTCAGGATTAATCGGTAACGCCATTCTCGCCGGAGGCGTAATATTAATTATCCAGCTGGTGTCTGCGGGTCAGAGAGTCAGTGCGCTGCGAGCTATTGGTGCCAGTGCGCCGATATTGCCCAAGTTATTTATTCTGATTTTTCTGACTACCCTTTTAGTACAGATTGGCATCATGCTGGTGGTCGTTCCGGGAATTATCATGGCCATTTTACTGGCCCTGGCACCGGTGATGCTGGTACAGGACAAAATGGGCATTTTTGCCTCGATGCGTAGCAGTATGCGGCTGACTTGGGCGAATATGCGTCTGGTGGCACCCGCAGTACTGAGCTGGTTGCTGGCAAAAACACTGTTGCTGCTTTTTGCCTCTTCTTTTGCCGCATTAACCCCGGAAATTGGTGCCGTACTGGCGAACACCTTGAGCAACCTGATTTCTGCCATATTGCTCATCTATCTGTTCCGCCTGTATATGTTGATTCGCCAATAACCTTAAGCATTTGATTACGGAATCGTAAAATGAAGCAGTTTCTTGATTTTTTACCGCTGGTTGTCTTTTTCGCGTTTTACAAGATTTATGACATCTATGCGGCTACTGCGGCGCTGATCGTCGCCACGGCGATTGTGCTTATCTATAGCTGGATTCGCTTTCGTAAGGTTGAGAAGATGGCCCTGATCACTTTTGTTCTGGTGGTCGTCTTCGGTGGCTTGACGCTGTTCTTCCACAATGATGAGTTTATTAAATGGAAGGTTACAGTCATTTATGCTCTGTTTGCGGGAGCCCTGTTAGTCAGCCAATGGGTGATGAAAAAGCCGCTAATTCAGCGGATGCTGGGTAAAGAACTCACGCTGCCGCAACCGGTATGGTCGAAGCTAAATCTGGCCTGGGCTGTTTTCTTTATCCTTTGCGGTCTGGCAAACATCTACATCGCATTCTGGCTGCCGCAAAATATTTGGGTCAACTTTAAAGTCTTTGGCCTGACCGCCCTTACCTTAATCTTCACATTGTTAAGCGGTATCTATATCTACCGCCACATGCCGCAGGAAGATAAATCCTAACCAGACTGCCAGTCCTTCGGGGCTGGCGCTGTATCTCCTCTGTTCTCCTCAGGAAAATCATAGTAGCATCGCGCCTGTGATTTTCCTTTTAAGTCGGTTTTACCATGTCTACAACACATAACGTCCCTCAGGGCGATCTTGTTTTACGTACTTTAGCCATGCCCGCCGATACCAATGCCAATGGTGACATCTTTGGTGGTTGGTTAATGTCACAAATGGATATTGGCGGCGCTATTCTGGCGAAAGAAATTGCCCACGGTCGCGTAGTGACTGTGCGGGTTGAAGGAATGACTTTCTTACGGCCGGTTGCGGTCGGCGATGTGGTGTGCTGCTATGCACGCTGTGTCCAGAAAGGGACGACATCGGTCAGCATTAATATTGAAGTGTGGGTGAAAAAAGTAGCGTCTGAACCAATCGGGCAACGCTATAAAGCGACAGAAGCATTATTTAAGTATGTCGCGGTTGATCCTGAAGGAAAACCTCGCGCCTTACCTGTTGAGTAATAGTCAAAAGCCTCCGGTCGGAGGCTTTTGACTTTCTGCTTACTGAATTTCGGTGGTGCCGTTAATTTTAAACAGGATATTCACCACAATCCCACTGCCTGGCTTACCCGGCTCATAACGCCATCTGCGCATCGCATTTTTCACCTCACGCTCAAACATGTTCGCAGGCTTGGCTGAGAGGATTTGTACGTTATCCACGCGACCATCCGGCGTGACGTCAAATTTAACTTTAACCTGCCCTTCAATGCGCAATGCCTGTGCTCGTGCCGGATACTGCGGCTGATTACGGCTTAATGCGCGTGGTCCTGAAGCCACACTGGTAACCGGCTTGCTGGTTGCAGCCGTTGCCGTACTTGATGTCAGGCGCGCGGGTGCCGTATTTTCAAACGGTGATGCCGGACGCGACTCTACGGGTTTGATATCGCGTTTTGGCTGCTCCTGTACCTTTTTCACCGGCTTCGGTTTTGGCTTAGGTTTCGGCTTCGGCTTTTCAATGACCACCGGTGCTTCTTTTGGCGGTTCGGGGATCGGCTCAGGTTCCGGTTCTGGCTCTACCACCGGCTCCGGTGGCGGCTGAACGGCTTGTGGCGGTTCGAGATCAGCAGGCGCAACCATCGTGACAGAAATTGGCTGCGCAGGCGCAGGTAGTTCAATAACCTGATGTACCGAGGTATAGAGCAGACCCGCCACAACAGCACCATGAATGCAGACCGAAAGTAACGTCGGCCAGGGGAAGCGGCGAGGTAAATCAAGGGTCATTGTATTGTAGCTATTCGGCATTGTAGCATTAGCCATAACGTTTATAAGTTCATCTTTAAATGATAATCAATTGCATGAGAGTTTATCACCATGAGAAGTGTAATAACATACTTGAGATTCTCATCAGCCATACAAGGCGCTGAAGGTGCAGATTCAACCAGACGACAAAATGACCTGTTCAAGCAATGGTTGAAGAAGAATAGCGATGCTCAAGTAGTAGCGTCTTTCAGTGATGAAGGGTTGAGTGGTTACAAAGGTAAGCATCTTACTGGTCAGTTTGGTGACATGTTAGCCCGTATTGAGTCTGGGGAGTTTCCAGAAGGTACACTTCTGTTAGTCGAAGCTATCGACCGCATAGGCCGCCTTGAACATCTTGAAACAGAAGCCTTGATGAATCGCATTATTGCTCATGGTATCGAGATTCACACTCTACAGGATGGGCTAATCTACACAAGGGATGCTCTATCCGATGATTTAGGAATCTCAATCATCCAGCGCGTTAAAAGCTACGTAGCTCATCAAGAGTCTAAGCAGAAGTCTTTCCGTGTTAGCCAGAAGTGGAAACAACGTGCAAAGCTTGCCCTTGCTGGTGAACAACGTCTTACAAAGATGGTTCCCGGATGGATTGACCCCGATACTTTCAAGTGCAATGAACACGCTGAGACTGTAAGACTGATTTTCAAGCTGCTGCTAGATGGTGAAAGTCTGCATAACATCGCCCGTCACCTACAGGCTAATAACATTAGTTCATTCTCACGGCGTAAAGATGCTAATGGTTTTAGCGTTCATTCTGTGCGTACTATCTTAAGGTCAGAGACAACGAGAGGTACACTACCAGCATCACAGCGCAATGACCGCCCCGCTATACCGAACTACTACGAAGCCGCTATAGATGCTTCAACGTTCAATAAAGCTCAAGAAATCCTCGATAAAAATCGTAAAGGTCGCACACCTGCAAGTGATAACCCATTAACGATTAACATCTTCAAGGGATTATTCCGGTGTCAGTGTGGGGCTAGTGTTCACCCTACAGGGACTAAGAATAAGTATGCAGGGGTTTACAGGTGCAATAACAATCCTGACGGTCGCTGTGATGTTCCACCGTTGAAGCGTAAACCGTTTGATAAGTGGATGATTGATAATTTTCTGGGGATGATTGACGTGGGGAATGATGGAGAAGCAGAGAGGAAGATTGCATCTCTACAGCATGAGGTTGAAATTGTCACAGCCAGAATCAAGAAAGCTACCGCCCTACTTCTTGAGATGGATGATATTGATGAACTAAAAATTCAGATTAAGGAACTGAACCAGAGGCGTACAGAGCTACAGACCACGATTGATAACATGAGGCGTAAGGCTTCACTCACTGATAAGGAACTACCCCAGCTTAAAGATATTGACCTGACAACTAAAGCGGGTCGTGTCGAGTGTCAGTTGATTTTGTCCAAGCATCTAAAAGGGCTTACATTGGGTAAGGATTCGGTAACTGTAACGCTACAGAACGACACTGAAATAATTGTTCCTACAGACCCGCTACCTCTAAATGATGGAACATCTATCTTTGAAATTGCTGAAAAAGAGCTACTAGAAATAGACGCTTATCAACTGTAGCAATCAGGGGCTATGAAGCCCCTTTTTATGTCTCAATAAGTGCCCTTCTTGTTCGGATTCACAGAAAACTTCCGTAAAGCATTACCCGCCTTGAGTACCTTTGCAGCACCTGAATTAGCTGAGTCTGTGAAGGTGCTTTGACCATTTTTAACGCTAACGCTCTTAGAGCACGTTACACGGGCTTTTAACGCTTCATCTGATAACTCACTTGCCGAATAGCTAAAAAGCTCTTTACAGGTCAGCATAGGGCTTCCAAGATTCGTTGTAGTGTTACCAGTATTCTTCTTGGAAGTTGCACCACCATCATTTGTGGTAGCCGTTTTGCCAGTGGCTGCTGAAATATCAGTTTGCCCTACAATAGCCTTAAAGTTGATTTCCTGAAAAGTTAGCTGGATTCTTAGACCATTTGAAATACCAACATCTTTAGAGGCTTTAAAACTTGTGATAATGGAATCATCAATTTTAATCCCATCTTTACAGATGACAGAAATAATCTGCTTCTGGTCACGCCAGCTTTCAAGAGTGTCGATGAAGTTTTCTACTAATTGACCCTGACGAGTTAATAATAAGCTCCCTTCATAGCCAACTACAACGACACCACTAATAGTAATTGTTCTGGGTGCTCTTTGCACATTATCTGTGACGGTTTGCCCTGATTGCATGTTCTGTGTAGTTACCTGCATAGGGCTGTCAAATTCCATGTTTTCAGTTGCTGATAAGGTTAAGAAGGCATCTACATTATCTCTTAAGTGGAAATAGATGCCATCTTTGCCACTGTAGCGGATTTGATTGCTAAAAATCATTAAATTCTCCTTTGATTTCAGAGGCTTAGTGTATTTTTAATCATTTTTAACCAAGCCTTTGATATATAAGTGTTTTCTCTGTTAAGCGTGAGCTACGTAAAAAATAATTTTTGGTGGGTATATCTGTTCAGAAGATTTCACGTAGCACACGGATATATAAGAAATCATTCTTCCTCTGGATAGCTTGAACTTAAGAGCATATCCTGCGTGAACTGGTCATTAGCTGATTGATTGAAAGTAAAGAAAGATGGCTCATCCGGCCTAACAATTGCTTCACCTTTGATATTAACTGACAAGGGCTTCTTAGCTTCTGCCGTTAAAGCGTCTACCTTGCGTGATAGTTCACTAATAGTCATAGCTAATTGAGCATTGCTATTCACAATGTCACCTGTGATAGCTGGTGGAGTTGATTGTGTGTTATTTACGAAGTTATTCATCGGTTCTTGGAAGTTAGCAATTTTATCAGCTGCACTACTAAACCAACCTTTCACATCGTCCATAGTAAATACTGGTTTAAGTCCAGACTCTTTAGCTAGCTCTGGTAATTTAGCTTGTGCTTCCATTCGTTCAGGTGTAGAAGCTAATCTCTCATAACCTGCATAGATAGCACTACCAGCTAATAGCATATTCCCAAGATTAAACCTTGATGGTTTCCCGTTATTTCTATTAACGTTATCCGCTGTAGTATCAGCGACCTGACCTAATCTTGTGATAGCAGTCATAAGCCCGTAAATACTTCTGGTTACACCAACAACTTTATTTACAGCAATAACACCAGCCAAGACTTTTAAACTATTAATCAAGCCAGAACCTAAAGCATCAACTACTTTCTTTTGTTCATCGGTTAAACCACGATAAGCTAATGTCACCTCATCAAAGAAACCTCTCACCTTGTAAGAAATATCAGTCAATGAATCAACACCATGTGACATAGAAGTCATGAGATTGCCAAGACTTTCACCTAGACTCTTACCACTTCCACCTAAACTGTTTAAAAGCGTTGTTAAGCTTCTTGTGAAATCTTGCAGACCATCTTCAGAACCTCTGAAAATACTGTCAAGCGTGGTATTCCAAGAGTTTTTCAGGTTCCCTAGTTGTGCCTGAGTACTTTCTGAAATAGTTTTCCAGCCACCTTTAGCGGTGATTTGTTTATTCAGTTCCTGAGTGACCTTCTGAAGAGTATCGGCAGATTTTAAAGCCCCCTTCTTCATGGCATCAAATAATTCCTGTTCACTCTTTCCGGTTGCTTTAGCGAATACCTGAACCATACCAGGAACAGCTTCAGCTAATTGCCCCTTAAGCTCCTCAGCCATAATCTGACCCTTAGAAGCCATCTGCGATAGCGCTGTCAGTGCTCGCTTAATCTCTTCTTCACTTCGCCCCATTAAACGAGAATAGCCAATCATACTTTTAAAAAGTTCTTCAGAACCTTGAATACCCATAGACTCTTTAGCTGAAGCACCAAAACCAGCAAACTGTGATTGCAGTTCAGCGATATCTAAACCCGTTGTTTGAGCTAATGACTTTGTGAACTCTTTTACTTGATTTGCATCTTTATCAAATACGAAATCAATTGAACGCTCAGCACTTGCACGCTGTAAACCAATTTCCATAATCTTCTGATAACTGGCTAATACAGCCTGCATTGAGATAAATGCACCTGCTGTTTTAACTGCTGCTGAAGACAGACTATCAAGAGAACTAGCTGCTTTATTTCCGTTAACGCTGGTGGATGTGTGAACTTTAGCTTTAGCAATTGCTTCTCGTACACTTGAATTTAGTTTAGCAAGGGCTTCATTGAATTTTGAATTATCCATTGACCCAGCTTTAGCAGATAGCCCGTAAAACTGAGATTTGATGTATTTCTGCAAAACAGGGTCAAAGCCCTTTAACTTGCTCATATTCGCTGAATAAGCTGCTGTGATTGCTCTGTTGCCGCTAATTCGTGGCTGTCTCGGTTGTTTTGGAGGATTAACAGTGTCATTAAATCTGGTGGTAAACTGGAAAACTTTTGTGTTTCTTACTCTCTGTTCAATCTTGTCAAAGGTCTTATTAAACTTCCTTTCAAGTTGCCCTAAAGAACTTGTCAAATTACTATCAAGCTGTTTTGTATTAATCCTGAAACCTTTATTTAGGTTCTTTTCAATTCTTTGTGCTGACTGCAAAGCTGCCTTTTCAACTCTTTGCAAGCCTTTAACAACGTTTTCATCGAAGCCTAGCTCAACGATAAAACTATCAACTGTGAATTTGCTCATTCATATTTTTCACCTCATAGACTTCGGATAGAAGGCTATCCTCATATACAAAAAAGGGAGAAACTACCGATATCACTCGATAATCTCTCCCGTTGATTTTTACCCAACCAATTCTTGTTACCTAACCAGATAATAATTACCATCTTCACCAACAATCTGACAATCACTTGGTAATTTATCCAGACACCATTTAGCGATTCTTCTGATTCTGTTATTTTGCTTAGAGGTGGATGATTTGATTCGTTTTGGTTTGTTGGGTTGTTCTTTCAGTCGTTCACTAATTGCTTTAATAAGCTCATAGCGTTCCGTTAAATCAAACATTCATCACCTCCTTTTTAATTCATAGTCAAAGTGCCTTTGCGTATTTCTGAGAAATCTTCACTAACTGCTCAATATCGGCTTGCATAGCAACCTTCTTAGCATCTTCATATTCTTTCACAAGCTCTTTCATAGCCTGAAGCTCTCTTGAGAGATACAACTTAGCACTATCAAGCTGCTTGTTACGTGATGCCAAGATGTTCTGTCTAGCAAGTTCAGCGAGTTCTTCATCGCTCTTATTGGTCATATAAATAAACTGACCAGCACCTCTTGATGCTTTAACCATCTTCACAATTCGATATTCATCAGGAAGACTACTAATCGCGGCTGGGATATTCTCAGGAAAAGTACCAAAACCATCATTGTCTTCATATTGGTAATAAACAAATGGTTTCTGTGACAATTCATCCTGAATCTCAAATTCTGACGGTTCAATAGCTGATTGCATCAGGGTAACTTTGCTGTAAGCGTCATCTAATCTAAGGCGCTGTTCTTTTAACTGTGGGTAATATTCACGTTCAAGCTCAAACAGTGCTTCAGTTTTGCAGATATCAGGCATTTCTTGAGGCTCAGGAGACACAAAGGTAATTTCCTTTGGTGACATCTTTAACTCTTGCTCAAACTTAATTCTTTCATCGTGTTCTTTACGCTGAATAGTGATAGCTGGATGTTCAATCTGTGGTGACCAGTCACCGAAGCTATCAATCACTTTGTTATTAATGTAAATATCGTTTGTCATTATAATTTTCCTCTAAGTGGTTATTTCTTAATAGAGCACCTTCAACGCCAATACACTTAGAAGATGACTTAACGATTTATTAAAGATGCTCTATTAAGAAAAGCCCTAAACATAGGTGATTCGGATATTCATGGAATCATCCTCATCTGTGAAGGGCTTTGAAGGTTTGCTTTAACGTTAACGAAGTTTCAGGAAAAACTTTCTTTAAAAGCTCTGTTTAAAAACTCTTAAAGAAACGCCCTAATTCATGATTAGGGCAAAGCTGTAAAGGATTCAAACGAATGAACAAGAGTACTTTTTGAGATAGCCTATCTAGTGTGGGCTAAATAGGCCATGACGAAAAGCATTGCACCTTTCAGAATGTTCGGTATAGAACATACCTCACCAACTCAGAATATCCATCCATCGGATTATTGAAATAAAAATAAGAGAGAATTACTCTCCCATAATTAAAATTATGTCATGCTTAAGGTTATTTGTCAACAGCTTTTTAACAGATTGGTAACATCAATTTTTATTTACCGCGTTGCCCACCCAGCAACCAACAAATAAACCTAAAGCTGTCCAAGCAATTATTAAGCCCATTAATGCACCACCTTCGAATCCGTAACCAAAACATTGTCAGCGTACAAAATTACTATAGCCGCCTTGAGATATTTTTCAGGGCTAACGCTGTATCGGTTAGTTTCCTCAATAATAAGGCGCTTCATGTTTGAGTCGGTAACGGGAAACATAAAACGTGGGTCACCAGTTTCTATTTCCTGAATAAAATCTTCAATTGCTTCTGAGTTCTCAGCCATTAACTTTAGTAATTTATCAAAGTCAATTGATACACAGGAATCAACGAAGCTTTGCACCATCATAGCGGTGTCGTTATCAACAAAAATTTGTAGCGGGAAATTATTCATTTTTAAATTCCTCTAAAACACATCTTAAATCTGCCAAAATAGCCATTCTGAGGCCAGTAACCATGCGGGTTATAGAGGGAGTGAGACACCTTAGTAATAGGGTAGCTCATCTTCGAGTCTCACTCATTCTCACAGGCTTACACAGACGCTTTAATCTTGTAGTATTGACTGCGTGATAAACCGTATTTCTCAGAAATATAACTTTGTGATTGTCCTTTGATGATTGCATCAATGATTAAATCTTTATCGTATCTGTTGCCATTGGCTTTGTGCTTGTCACCATTTTTAATAGAGTTGAAATTTTCAATTAATTTAATGGCGTCTTTAAGGTCGTCTTCGTAAGCATAATCAAAACCCCTGATAAACTCGAAATCACCATTATCTTTTTGTGCTTCAGTCCAGATATCAAATCTTGAGGCTAATTGCTGGTGGGTAAACTTGGGTTTATTGGTTTGTGTTACGTCTTTCCAGAATCTACCGTCAAATCTTACCAAATGGTCACGATGTTTATAAAAGTCATACATTAAACCTCCTGTAGCAAATTGTTTGGGTGGCAATTTCTCTTATTACCATCCCTGAAGATAATCTTTTTAGTTGCCTGAACTTCATGATGCAAAAACCAGATGACATACTTCACATAATAATCACGAGTGCCATAACGAATCATTGGATTACCGTAAGCATCATCTCTTATCTTAACCTCTCCACCATCAATCCATTCAAGCATTCCTGTTTCGTAATTAATCATGAAGTAAGTTGCAAAGAACCGTTTAATATCATCTCGCCATTGCTTCATAATCAGACCTCCAGAGACAGCTTGTGAATTTTAAGACTCAATAGACGGGCAATATCAATTTTAAAGCTGTTAAGTGCCTTCAAAGTATCTAAAGCGTCCGTAGTAATTCGGATGTGCTTACGACCTTTAGAGACTGGATGCTTTAACAAATCCGATTCAGTGACCTCTTTAGCAATTGCGAGTTGCATAACAGTCTGATGAGCCAAGTTAGTTGCTCGTTTAATTCTGGCAAGCTCGTTAAAAGCTTCCTCTGAAATACGGGTTAAAGTGTGTTTGTTTTTCATTTTAAAATTCCTCCAAAATATACGGGTCAAACTCAAAGTCTGGCTCACTGGTCGTAAGGCTGATATTGCCAACCTCAACATGATGATTGATTGTCTCGATAACTTTATTGCAAATGGTAGTTAAATTAGCGCAATATTTATCACTTGGTAATTCATAGCTAAGTCTGGTTGCTTGTCTTTGAAGATGGCTCGTCACTGTGCTTGAGCTAATCTTATCAAGGCTTCGAAGCAAATAGAAAATCTTCCGGTGATAGTTATCCCTTCCAAAACTGCGACAAGTGCCGATAATTAAATCTTCAATTTTTGCTGGCAGTTGCTCGTAAGAATCAAAGCCCATCAAGAAAGTTTTTAAAGTATTCTCTTTTTCTTTGCGTACTGACATATATCTGTCTCGTGGCGTAATGCTACGAATGACCGCTTCAATGTTCTTACGTTCGGATTTGCTAAAGGTTGGGACTTCGTAGCTGGTGGGGTTGTTTGTGTAAGCGTAGGAGTTGTGCTTGTTGCGTTCTCTTGATGCCTGAAGCATCGCTCTAAATTCTGCGTCTCTCATTCATATTCTGACCCTCATAAGATGTTATTATTCTGTTAACTTATATATACAATCTTAGCAGTTTCAAAGACTAATGTCAAGCGTTTTTTAACATTTCATTAACATCTGTGGTATAATGGGTTTATGGGGAGAGTAAAATATGAGGCGTGGCTATGAGGTTTATTCGATAGGGGTTGGTACAAGCCCAACTAACCGAATCAACTATGTATTTGGTCACATGGTATTGCATTGCACACAGGAAATTTAATGGTAAATCTCCCTCCTGAACTGGGGTCACCTGATGTATGGACTGGTGGAGGTGTTGGACTGCTTGCAGGCCTGCTACTTCGCTACGTCCTCGTCAGAGTGCTTGTTGTCTTTAAACTGTTCGGTCGTACATGGACGCTTGACCTTAAGGATAACGACCACACAGAACCTCGTTAAACCCCCTTTAAAACCCCCCTGTACGAGATGGTATAGGGGTATCTTTAGCATTTTGTGCTATCTATTAAAAAAATAGCTTGACAGAACCGGAAAGCTGTATCTATCAAGTATTCACCTCTCTGACAGTAATTTCTAAAAGTTCTTATTTTTCAATAAGTTGTAATCACCCATATATAATGGCTGTTCAGCTTCTTCACAGAGAAACTTCAGAGGTCTTCTTAATCAATCCACTAAGCGAGAGAAGAGCGATAACCCCAGAGAGGGAAGCTCCTTTCTTAACCGACTTCTTAAACGACCTTTACAGACCCCGTTCACCAGTCTCAATATTTTTATTTCTCGCTCTTCGTTTGTTGCTCGCTTCTATTATTGAGGGGGTTTGAAAAACCTCTGTAAAATAACCCTTCTAGTAAAAAGCGAATAACCCCAGACAGGGGAAATCGCCTCTTTAACATTCTCGTAATCAGCACTCTATATGAGAATCTTAGCTCAACCTTTGAACAATCTTGTAAGTGGTGCTTAGAGGCATTCTTAGCGATTCTGCGATGCTCTTGACGGATTGCCCTTGGCCATGCATTTTAATCAGCCTGTCAAGCGTCTGTGCATCGTGTATATGAGGTCTTCCACGTAAACCACCCCTGTTAACCACGGCAAGTAAAAGCATTGTGTCGCCACAATAAATTGTCTGGGTAACTTCAACTTTCGGTTTACGGGGTGTGTTCCTGTATATTAAGACGCAACTTGAAAACGGTGAGCGCACTACAACACCTTTCTTCCCTGCTGGTGGAAGGTATTTGACTGCTCGGTGTAACGTTCGAATCTCATGGAGGAAGGGGTTTGTATATACACACCGAAGCCAGTAAGTTGTCTTTGACCTGTGCGGAACCAGACATACACACACATCAGCTTCAGGGGCTTTTAGGAGGAACCTTGCAGTCATGCTAAACGGCGGGTTAACGAAGACCCGTTCACCAACCCACGATTGATTGTGAATATCATCGGTGAACCGTGGTAGCAATGCGTCATACTCAGTTGCAGCACCATCCATCGAAAAACCAAATTCACGATGCAGGTTACGAAATAAACGATACGGTGTACGCCAGTCATCAGAACCACCATGATAACGACCGACATTGATTATTGGATGTGACACAAGCGAAGCGCCCCTCTAAAAAGATTTTTTAGCTATTTTGTCTAAAAACATATCAAACGATACATTTTATTGATTTAGGTCAAAGACAAAAGCATTGACAAAATGGTAAGATTGTTCACATGACCTTACTTAACAGACTTTTAAGAGACTTTGAAACAGCCTGTTTAACAGGTCACTACCTCTGGTCTTATCGTTCCCTTCTTTCTAGGTAGTTATCTGTTAAGAGTTTTTCAGTCTTACTCTTACAGTAGCTGTTAAGACTGAACCTACCTTCGGTTTCATGGTTCTCTTCCTCCCGTTAAATATTCCCTTCATAGCAGACTAAATAAAACCTGTGTAGTTCTTGGTAGAATCTTTCAAGGTAACTTAGCTCTGAGTTTATGAAGTTGACCTTAGTCAATAGTTGCCTAGGTGCTGCTAAGGCTTCCTTAATGGGAAAGAGGGATATAGTGACCATAGGAACCCCTCATGTTATACAGGCTTCTATACTGGTTAAAATCTATACAGGTAATATCCAGCCTCTAAATTTTTTATAAAAAATGACTAGCCCCTCTACATTTCCCTTCCCCGATAATCTTCGAAAATATCTGCAATCAATCTGTAGCTGCTAAGTACCCGTCACACCAGCTATGTGACCCCCTTTGCAAAAAAGCCAAATATCAGTCACATCCATGTAACCATTCAGTAACTTATTTAGCAAGTCTGTAATAAGTTGCTCTAGAGATTCCTAGCTCTTCCTGAATCTGCAACCTCGTTTTACCTTGTGAGATAAGCGTATGTACAGACTTTGAAGAAGCTTTTACAGGTCTTCCCATGTGAACCCCTTCAGCTTTAGCACGTTCAATACCAGCTTTTCTACGCTCTGCTATCAAGCTTCTTTCAAGCTGTGCCAACGTTGACATAATGCCTAACATTGCTTCACCCATAGCGCTTGATAAGTCAAACCCTTCTCTAAGGCTGATAACTGTCACACCTTTAGCCTGTAGCGCTTTAACCGTTGATAACACATCAATTGTGTCACGTCCAAGACGGTCTACAGCTACCACAACTACGGTGTCACCTTCTCGTGCATAAGCTAACAAACTACTGAAACCGTTTCTTAAAGAAGCTTTGACAGAACCACTGACAGCTTCATCAGTGAACCATTTAGCAATGTTGTACCCTGCCTCTTCAATTTGCATTTGCTGGTTAGTGATGGATTGGTCATCTGTACTTACCCTGCAATATCCAAGTATCGCCATACATCCCCCTAAGAAGTCTCAAAAGTTGGTCTCATAAGTTTAGCTGTCTCATAATTCAAAAACAAGCTTATGAGACACTTGGAAGGTGCATTCTACCGTTACGTTGAAAGTGTCTCAAAAGGAAGTCCTTTTAAGACTGGTTATGAAGGAGCTATGAGGTTGATTAGGGGTTGGTAGATGATTCGGATGAAGCATCCTCATAACAAGCCCAACTAACCGAATCAACTATGAAGATTTTAGGAGGGTAACTGTAACCATCACTTTTCAATATTCATGCAGGTGATTGTTAAGTGGTTTGATAGTCACTTTGAGGGAATATTGATAGTGACCAACTGCATAGATAGCGTTATATACTCCTGTATATAGCACTTTTCTAGGAGTCGAGAGAGGAACGACTAACACGATACAGTTTACCCTGAAAAGAGACTTCACAGATTCTCTATATATTTCAATAAGTTAGGGTAAAAAGAGACTATGTCGATACTGTATAGAATCTGTGTAGAATTGCTTAGATATTTGAAGAAATACCGTTAAATTGCATAGGTACTAACCTGATATTGTCCTGTAATTAACAGGTCTCTTAGAAAACCGAATAGACTTCATTCAAGGGTCATTGAAGTCATAATCATTTCAGTAGAAAAACCAGGTCTCGATTTTAAATGCAAATAGCAATCATATTCAATAAGGCAAGACGATCAGGATCAGTGAAAATGTCATTTTTGGCGTAATTGACCTTACTTTATGCATGGTCTTAACAAAGACATCATCTTTCCGTTGCAGATCTTCGCCCTTTCAAATAACGTACTTTACAACTTTCCCGAACAAGGAGTTGTGCCCGTGTTGTATGTTATTTACGCTCAAGACAAAGCTGATAGCCTCGAAAAACGCCTTTCCGTTCGTCCGGCACATTTAGCACGTTTACAGTTACTGCATGATGAAGGTCGTTTGTTGACAGCTGGTCCAATGCCAGCGGTAGACAGTAACGATCCAGGGGCTGCGGGATTTACTGGCTCAACCGTTATTGCTGAATTTGAATCGCTGGAAGCAGCTCAGGCCTGGGCCGATGCTGACCCGTACGTAGCGGCAGGTGTCTATGAACACGTTTCAGTGAAACCATTTAAGAAAGTGTTCTGAATAGAGATTCAATATTTAAGGGCACGGTTTTTGCAACCGTGTTCTTGTTTGGCCTTTCCTTATAGCCGGTCAGTGCATTCACTACCACAAGCAGATAATAACTTTATCTGTATTTCTTTATATGATGTGAACATATTCAGGAAAATGCCCTTTCCTGACGCAGAGTTGCTCGCTCAAAACCTTTGATTACTGCCGATAAAGTCATCTACTATTGTTTAACACATTCACGCGCTGCATGTATGTTCAGAAAATGTGCACGCTAAGATAATTAAACAAAATTGTGGTTACAGAGGTATCAGTGAGTCACTGGGCTACATTCAAACAAACAGCAACAAATTTATGGGTGACCCTACGGCACGACATTCTCGCGCTGGCCGTCTTTTTAAATGGATTGCTTATTTTTAAAACAATCTATGGTATGTCGGTCAATTTGCTTGATATTTTCCATATCAAAGCATTTTCAGAGTTGGATCTCTCCTTGCTGGCAAACGCCCCACTATTTATGCTCGGCGTCTTTCTTGTCCTGAACTCCATTGGCTTACTGTTCCGGGCAAAGCTCGCATGGGCAATCAGTATCATTTTGTTGTTGATAGCGCTAATTTACACCCTGCATTTTTATCCCTGGCTGAAATTTAGTATTGGATTTTGCATTTTTACGCTGGTGTTTTTGCTGATACTGCGCAAAGACTTCTCCCACAGTAGCGCCGCAGCCGGGACAATTTTTGCATTTATTAGTTTCACGACATTACTGTTTTACTCAACCTACGGTGCGCTTTATTTAAGCGAAGGTTTTAATCCGCGAATAGAAAGTTTGATGACCGCGTTCTATTTTTCGATAGAAACCATGTCAACCGTCGGCTATGGCGATATTGTCCCTGTTTCTGAATCAGCACGATTGTTCACTATTTCGGTCATTATTTCCGGCATTACCGTTTTTGCCACATCTATGACCTCAATTTTTGGTCCGCTTATCCGCGGGGGATTCAACAAACTTGTAAAAGGAAACAATCATACAATGCATCGTAAAGATCATTTTATTGTTTGCGGACATTCGATTCTCGCCATCAATACGATCCTGCAACTGAATCAACGCGGACAAAACGTAACGGTTATCAGCAACTTGCCTGAAGATGATATCAAGCAACTTGAGCAACGCTTAGGCGATAACGCTGATGTTATCCCCGGTGACAGTAATGACAGTTCAGTATTAAAGAAAGCGGGAATCGATCGTTGCCGGGCCATTCTGGCGCTGAGTGATAACGATGCAGATAACGCGTTTGTTGTACTCTCGGCAAAAGATATGAGCAGTGATGTCAAAACAGTTCTCGCCGTCAGTGATAGCAAAAACCTGAATAAGATTAAGATGGTACATCCGGATATCATTCTCTCACCGCAACTGTTTGGCAGCGAAATTCTGGCGCGAGTTTTAAATGGTGAAGAGATTAATAATGATATGCTCGTTTCAATGTTGTTGAACTCCGGTCATGGCATTTTCAGCGATAACGATGAACAAGAAACGAAAGCTGACAGTAAAGAATCAGTGCAAAAATAGAGTTTAAAGACGAAAGAGTAAACTTATTGGGCACCGCAATGGTGCCCAGTATATTTAGATATTGTAGATCGCAAACAATAACGAGTTACGCTGTTTGTTTAGAATGCACTTCCTGATGCTGTGGATACGCATATTTCGGCGCGATTGCCCCTCAAGCCAACGCGATTTACGTCGGCTAGCCTGACGCTGCATGCGCCAGCGCCCCACTTCCGTTCTACTCCGCTTCATGTTAACTACTCTATGCAATAACAGAATGGTCATTATACCCCCACCCCCGACGCTGACCAGTGCTTTTCCCGCGTTTTTATTTGCCAGATGAATCCATATGCGTAAACTCATAACAATGCGCTTTCAAAAGGATTTCTAATCTATGACAACCGTTTATACGTTGGTGAGTTGGTTGGCCATTCTGGGATACTGGTTGCTCATTGCAGGCGTAACTTTACGCATTCTAATGAAACGACGCGCAGTTCCCTCCGCGATGGCCTGGCTGTTGATTATTTACATTCTGCCGTTAGTCGGAATTATTGCCTATCTTGCCGTTGGCGAGCTCCATTTAGGCAAACGCCGCGCTGAGCGCGCCAGAGCGATGTGGCCTTCCACCGCAAAATGGCTTAACGACCTTAAAGCCTGTAAGCATATCTTCGCCGAAGAAAATAGCAGTGTCGCTGCGCCATTATTCAAGCTTTGCGAGCGTCGTCAGGGGATCGCTGGGGTCAAAGGGAATCAGCTACAACTGATGACCGAGTCAGATGATGTGATGCAGGCGTTAATCCGCGACATCCAGCTCGCGCGCCATAATATTGAGATGGTGTTTTATATCTGGCAGCCCGGCGGCATGGCGGACCAGGTGGCTGAATCATTAATGGCGGCTGCACGGCGTGGTATTCATTGCCGATTGATGCTCGACTCCGCCGGGAGTGTGGCTTTTTTCCGCAGCCCGTGGCCCGAGCTAATGCGTAATGCCGGTATTGAAGTGGTCGAAGCCTTAAAGGTCAATCTGATGCGTGTGTTTTTACGCCGTATGGACCTGCGCCAACATCGCAAGATGATCATGATCGATAATTACATCGCGTACACCGGCAGCATGAATATGGTCGATCCTCGCTACTTCAAACAAGATGCGGGCGTAGGGCAATGGATTGATCTGATGGCGCGTATGGAAGGCCCCATCGCCACCGCGATGGGGATTATTTATTCCTGCGACTGGGAGATTGAAACCGGAAAACGTATTCTGCCGCCACCACCAGATGTCAATATTATGCCGTTTGAACAGGCCAGCGGTCACACCATTCACACAATTGCTTCTGGCCCCGGCTTTCCGGAAGATCTCATTCACCAGGCATTATTGACTGCGGCTTATTCGGCGCGTGAATATTTGATCATGACCACGCCCTACTTTGTGCCAAGCGATGATTTACTTCATGCGATTTGCACGGCGGCGCAGCGCGGGGTGGATGTCAGTATTATCCTTCCGCGAAAAAATGACTCGATGCTGGTCGGCTGGGCCAGTCGCGCATTCTTTACGGAACTGCTTGCTGCTGGGGTTAAAATTTATCAGTTTGAAGGCGGGTTACTGCATACCAAGAGCGTGCTGGTCGATGGCGAACTAAGTCTGGTTGGCACCGTTAACCTTGATATGCGGAGTCTGTGGCTGAATTTCGAGATTACCCTGGCAATCGACGATAAAGGTTTTGGTGCAGACCTTGCCGCCGTTCAGGACGATTATATTTCGCGTTCACGTCTGCTCGATGCCCGTTTATGGCTAAAACGTCCATTATGGCAACGTGTCGCCGAGCGACTGTTTTACTTCTTCAGTCCGTTGCTGTAAAACGTCGCCAACAGAGGTTAAACAGGTAGTGACTATGGATATGGATCTAAACAATCGCCTGACTGAAGATGAAACGCTTGAGCAGGCCTACGATATTTTTCTCGAACTGGCTGCCGACAATCTCGATCCAGCTGATGTTCTGCTGTTCAATCTTCAGTTTGAAGAGCGCGGCGGCGCGGAGTTATTCGATCCGGCGGAAGACTGGCAGGAACATGTTGATTTCGATTTGAACCCAGACTTTTTTGCCGAAGTGGTGATTGGTCTGGCGGACAGTGAAGATGGTGAAATCAACGATGTTTTCGCCCGCATTCTGTTATGCCGCGAAAAAGATCACAAACTTTGCCATATCATCTGGCGGGAATAAATAATCGCTTTTAGCGTGAAAAAGGGCTGACAACTGTCAGCCCTTATTGTGTTTAAAGCGGATCGACTTTCAGGCAAGAAACGGCGTGTCTGAAACTCCCCTCCAGAACAGGACGTGTTTTGGCGCACTCCGGACCGGCAATCGGGCAACGGGTACGGAAAACACAACCGGAAGGCGGGTTGATCGGCGACGGTAATTCCCCTTCCAGTAACTGGATGGTTTTGTTCTTCTCCAGATCCGGATCAGGTATGGGGACTGCCGACATCAATGCCCTGGTGTAAGGATGTAGTGGATTGTGGTAGACCTCATCATAGGTCCCCAGTTCTACCGCATGGCCGAGATACATCACCAACACACGATCGGAAATGTGTTTTACCACGGCCAGGTCATGAGCGATAAAAATTAATGACAATCCCATCTCACGTTGCAGCTGCTGGAGCAGGTTGACCACCTGCGCCTGAATTGACACGTCCAGCGCCGAAACCGGCTCATCGCAGATAATCAGCTTCGGTTCAAGAATAAGAGCACGAGCAATCCCGATACGCTGGCACTGCCCACCGGAGAACTCATGCGGATAGCGGTTAATCAGGTTAGGCAATAACCCGACTTTCAGCATCATCGCCTTCACGCGCTCGCGAACTTCCTGGCGTGACATTTTCGGATGATAAGTACGCAGTGGTTCAGCGATGATCTCGCCGATGGTCATACGCGGGTTTAGCGATGCCAACGGATCCTGGAAAATCATCTGAATATCACTGCGAACGGCACGCCATTCATCGGGCTTCATGCCCAGCAACTCTTTACCTAACCAGGCAACATGACCGTCGGTCGCCTTGACCAAACCGATGATGGCGCGAGCAAAGGTGGACTTACCGCATCCCGATTCCCCTACCACACCTAATGTTTCCCCTTCATACAGGCGAAGAGTGACACCATCGACGGCTTTGAGCGTTTTCGGCGGTTGCCAGAACCACTGTTTGCCATCTTTGATTTCAAAGTGCACTTTAAGATCGGCGATTTCAAGGAGGACTTTTCTTCCTTCAGTTACAGCATTCATAACAGTTCCTCCACCGGTTTAAAGCAAGCACGCAGACGGCCAGGCGTAAACTCTTCCAGCGGCGGTGCGCTACTACAAATTTCCATCGCATGTGGACAACGTGGCTGGAACGGGCAACCTTTCGGTAATCGCAGCAAGTTTGGCGGATTACCCGGGATGGTCAACATTGTTTCACCTTCCGCATCAAGACGCGGCACCGCGTTGAGCAAACCGATAGAATAAGGATGAACGGGTTGATAAAAGACATCGCGCGCATTGCCATATTCCATCGTGCGCCCGGCGTACATTACCAGCACTTTGTCACAGATCCCCGCCACCACGCCAAGATCGTGGGTGATCATAATGATGGCGGTATTAAATTCCCGCTTCAGTTCATTTAATAGCGTCATGATCTGCGCCTGTACGGTGACGTCCAGCGCAGTAGTGGGTTCATCCGCAATCAGTAGCTTAGGTCGACATAGCAATGCCATCGCAATCATGACTCGCTGACGCATGCCGCCAGAAAATTCGTGCGGGTACATTTTCATGCGTTTACGCGCTTCCGGCATTTTTACCGCATCGAGCATCCGCACCGACTCTTCAAACGCCTCAGCTTTGCTCATGTTCTTATGCAGCATCAGCACTTCCATTAACTGCTCACCGACGCGCATATAGGGATTCAACGAAGTCATTGGGTCCTGAAAAATCATTGAGATTTGTTCAGCGCGCAGTTTATTGAGTTCATGCTCTGGCAAATTGAGGATTTCACGCCCATTGAAGGTTGCCGATCCGCCAATACGTCCGTTGGCAGCCAACAGGCCCATCAACGCAAATGCAGTTTGCGATTTACCCGAACCAGACTCACCTACAATACCCAGCGTTTCTCCGGCACGTAGGGAAAAATTCAAATCATTGACCGCCGTGACGTCGCCGTCCGGGGTACTAAAGGTGACACGCAAATCTTTCACGTTCAGCAGTGCGTCAGCCTGTTGTTGTGCGAGCGGCACAGTTGCAGTTTCAATTACGCTCATGGCTGCACTCCTTAACGATCTTTCGGGTCGAGGGCATCACGCAAGCCATCGCCGATAAAGTTGAAACAAAACAGCGTCACCACGAGGAATCCCGCTGGGAACAACAATAACCATGGAGAGACTTCCATCGAGTTCGCGCCATCACTCAGCAATGCACCCCAGCTGCTTAACGGCTCTTGCGTACCCAACCCCAGGAAGCTAAGGAAAGATTCAAAGAGGATCATGCTGGGCACCAGAAGTGATGCGTAGACCACCACCACACCGAGTACATTCGGCACAATGTGGCGAATAACAATGCCCGATGTCGATACACCGCCAACTTGTGCCGCCTCAATAAACTCTTTGCGCTTCAGACTCAGGGTTTGCCCACGCACAATACGAGCCATATCCAGCCAGGAAACCATGCCTATCGCCACGAAAATCAGCAGGATGTTTTGACCGAAAAAGGTCACCAGCAAAATGACGAAGAACATGAATGGGAAGGAGTTGAGGATTTCCAGCAGACGCATCATTACCGAATCCACTTTACCGCCCAGATAACCGGAAAGCGAACCATAAAGTGTCCCGACGACCACAGCCACCAGTGCCGCAGCAACACCGACCATGAGTGAGATACGCCCGCCAATCGCAACGCGCACAAGCAGGTCGCGACCGGATGAGTCAGTACCAAAGTAGTGACCGGACTCCATATCCGGGGCGCTGGACATCATCGCCCAGTCAGTATCGTCATAGGCAAACTGGGAAAGCATCGGTGCCAGGATTACAAATAACGCGATCAGCACCAGCACTATCAGACTGGCAACCGCCGCACGGTTATGCATAAAACGTCGACGTGCGTCCTGCCACAAGCTGCGCCCTTCGACCTCCAGCTTTTCACTGAAATTTTCCAGCGTCTCGCTGTTTTTCTTACTTAACATCATCGCGAGCTCCAGTATCAGTAACGGATTTTCGGGTCGATAACCGCATATAGCACATCGACAATGGCATTAAACAAAATGGTTAAAGCACCAACCAGGATGGTCAGGCTTAACACTAAGGAATAGTCACGGTTCAATGCGCCATTAACGAACAGTTGTCCAATCCCCGGCAAACCATAAATGGTTTCGATAACCATAGAACCGGTAATAATGCCGACAAATGCGGGGCCCATATAAGAGAGCACGGGTAACAGAGCAGGTTTTAATGCGTGACGTAAAATGATCCGCCGCATAGGTAACCCTTTCGCCCGGGCAGTACGAATAAAATTGGAGTGTAATACTTCAATCATAGAGCCACGGGTAATACGCGCAATACTGGCGATATAAGCGAGTGACAACGCCACCATCGGCAATATCATGAATTTAAGCGCCCCACCATTCCAGCCACCGCCCGGCAGCCAATGCAAAATGATCGCAAATATCATGACTAATAATGGTGCAACCACAAAACTGGGGATAACAACCCCGGTCATTGCCAGCCCCATCACGGTATAGTCCCATTTGGTGTTTTGTTTTAATGCGGCAATAACGCCAGCACTAACACCCAGTATTACCGCAAGGAAAAATGCTGCGGCTCCCAGTTTGGCAGAAACGGGAAAACTGGATGCAACCAAGTCATTGACCGAATAATCTTTATATTTAAACGATGGACCGAAATCACCGTGCGCCAGTTGTTTCAGGTAGCTGAAATACTGTGTCATGATCGGATCATTAAGATGATATTTCGCTTCGATATTGGCCATCACTTCTGGCGGTAAAGTACGTTCGCCGGTAAAAGGGCTTCCCGGCGCGAGGCGCATCATAAAGAACGAAATAGTAATAAGAATAAATAGCGTCGGAATCGCTTCCAGACAGCGACGTAGAATAAATTTTAACATTGCCCTACCTTCTGGCCTGTGCCTTCTGTAATGCGATAAAAATCAGACACCGTGGAGCAGGACACTCCTGCCCCACGTATTGCCATTAGTGCTTCACAATGTACATATTCCGGGTATAGGTATTATCCAGCGGATCTTTGCCGGTATAGCCACCAACCCACGGTTTCACCAGACGCGCATTCACGTAGTAATAAACAGGAACAATGGCCGAATCCTTATCCAGCTGTTGTTCTGCTTTAGTGTACAGAGCTGTGCGCTGCGCCTCGTCAGTCACTTTCAGCGTTTCCGCCATAATGCTGTCAAAGGCCGGGCTCTTATAATGCGCGGTATTCATCGAGCTGTTCGAAAGCATGGTGTTCAGGAAGGAAGTTGGTTCGTTGTAGTCAGCACACCAGCCTGCACGGGCCACATCAAAAGTACCCTGGTGACGGGTGTCGAGGAACGTTTTCCACTCCTGGTTAACCAGTTTGACGTTTACACCAATGTTTTTCTTCCACAATGAAGAGGCAGCAATCGCCAGCTTTTTATGCAGATCGGAGGTGTTATACAACAGGTTGATGGTCAACGGTTTGTCTGCGGTATAACCCGCTTCAGCCAGCAGTTTTTTCGCTTCTTCGTTACGTTTTTCCTGGCTCCAGCCAAACCATTCCGGCTGAGTCAATTTTGCGCCATCAGTATACGGTGGAGTGTAACCATAGGCGGGCATGTCGCCCTGCGCTTTCACTTTATTAACAATGATATCGCGGTCCATACCTAGTTTCAGTGCGGTACGCACACGCACATCGTTGAATGGCGGTTTCTGGTTGTTAATTTCGTAATAGTAAGTGCACAGGTATGGATCAACGTGAACTTCGTCCGGGATCTCTTTTTTCAGCTTCTGGAACAATTCGATCGGCATGTTGTTATAAGTCATGTCGATTTCACCACTACGGTAGCGGTTGACATCGGTAACTTCAGAAGCAATAGGCAAATAGGTTACCTGGTTAATAACGGTTTTCGCGTTGTTCCAGTAGGTCGGGCTGCGTTCAAGAACGATTCGTTCGTTTACGACCCAATCTTTTAAGGTATAGGCACCGTTGGTGACGATATTACCAGGCTGGGTCCATTTTTCGCCGAATTTCTCGATAGCGGCTTTTGGCACCGGTGAAGTTGATGGGTGAACAAGTAATTTATAGAAGTACGGAACGGGTTCACTTAAGGTGACTTCTAATGTGTGATCATCAATAGCTTTCACGCCGAGATCGGTAATCGGTTTTTTCCCTTCAAGAATTTCATCAATACCGGCGATATGCCCATATTGCAGATAACTGGCATACGGAGAAGCAGTGTTCGGATCAACAGAACGTTGCCAGCTATACACAAAGTCTTGTGCTGTGACTGGCGTGCCATCAGACCATTTCGCATCTTTACGCAAATGGAAGGTCCAGACTTTCGCGTCTTTATTATCCCAGGATTCAGCGACGCCAGGTGCTGGATGACCGTCAAGATCGCTGACCAGTAAGCCTTCAAACAGGTCTCGGCTGATATTAGACTCCGGAACACCTTCAATTTTGTGCGGATCTAATGACTGAACTTCTGAACCATTGTTACGTACCAGTGTTTGTTTTTCCGCCAGTGTGACGCCTGCGGGTACATCAGCTGCCAGCGCGACATTCCCTGCCATTAGCGCAGCCAGAACGCCAGCTGCTACTAAACTTCTCTTGGTGATGTTGGTCATTGTTTTTTGGACTCCCTCATTATAATTACTGGTATTAACCAGCATGTGTAATCCCGGATTGGGACCCTGCACAGGCTCGGAGACTTTCTGCTGTCAGGTTACTTTATCGTTACGTATTACTATCACCGACTTTATTTATTCTGGTGATTCAGACGATCACCTTATGTCGATTCGTACTGTGTCTCCCCTGTCGAGACACATTATTCTTTCGCGACGCTCTTTAATTGTTAATTATTCTCATTACCAATAAAGAATCGTCTGGCGGTTGCCCGGAAAGTACCAAATGCGGTTCTTACTCGCCAATACATTTTGCAAAATTGTTAAGCAATTCTCTTTTATTGACCGTATCAGAATCTATAGCTTGCATCCATGCCTTAACAAACATCTTTCAATTCAATCAAATAGAGATTGGCTAAGCATGTCTATCTTTTCTGATTACAGTTCCAGTAGTGAAATGCACAATAATTTAACAATTGATTATTATTTAGCACTTTCCTCTACCAAAGGCAGTGGAATTACTAATATCATTTCAATTATTCTTCAGCAAGCCCAGGATTATGATGTGGCGAAAATAACATGATGGTGAGGAGAAGCAGTTAAGGAAATCCTTATAACTAACTGTAATTTGAGAAGAATATTTTACCTATTCCTTTTGCTTTTGATAACTGCGCGGGAACAAAGTAAAAATAATGACGAAGTAAACGGAGCATGGCAGCTCCGTTTCATTTGAAAGGAATTAATTAAGCAGGCCGGGGAAAATCCCCTTAATACCAGTAACGATAAATTCAATCCCCAATGCCATCAGCAATAGCCCCATAATACGCGTAATCACGTTGATGCCGGTCTGGCGTAAAACCCGTACCAGCCACGGTGCCATGCGGAACAATCCCCAGCAACATAAAGCGAACAATGCAATAGCCACAAAGAAACCAAACAGATAGCTAATGCTGTGATAACGCGTACCCCAGACGATGGTAGAACTGATCGCCCCTGGCCCCGCCATCAACGGCAACGCCAATGGCACCACACCAATGCTTTCACGTACCGCGGTTTCTGATTTTTCTTGCTTGTTCTGTTTATCCTCGCCAAGCTTGCCGCTGATCATCGACATCGCTATCGTCACCACCAGGATGCCCCCGGCGATACGGAACGAATCAATTGATATACCAAAAAGTTGCAGAATCGTGTCGCCGAGAAAAAGCGAGATCCACAAGATAATGGCCACAGACAGGTTGGCTGTAAGGTTAGTTTTGTTTCGCGCTGCCGCTGTCTGATAACTGGTCATGCTGATAAAGACGGGAATAATCCCTACCGGGTTGACCAGCGCAAATAACCCGATGAAAAATTTGAAGTAAACGGGAAAATCAAAAAAGGTCTGAATCACGGTTAGCTCCGAAGCAAAAGCCGGATAATGTTAGCCATAAATAAGGTTGAAAAGACGCGCTGACAATACGCCTTTTGACAGCATTTTTCACCTCCTAACTACTTAAAATTGCTATCATTCGTTATTGTTATCTAGTTGTGCAAAACATGCTAATGTAGCCACCAAATCATACTACAATTTATTAACTGTTAGCTATAATGGCGAAAAGCGATGCTGAAAGGTGTCAGCTTTGCAAAAATTTGATTTGGATCACGTAATCAGTACCCAGAAGTGAGTAATCTTGCTTACGCCACCTGGAAGTGACGCATTAGAGATAATAACTCTAATGTTTAAACTCTTTTAGTAAATCACAGTGAGTGTGAGCGCGAGTAAGCTTTTGATTTTCATAGGTTAAGCAAATCATCACCGCACTGACTATACTCTCGTATTCGAGCAGATGATTTACTAAAAAAGTTTAACATTATCAGGAGAGCATTATGGCTGTTACTAATGTCGCTGAACTTAACGCACTCGTAGAGCGTGTAAAAAAAGCCCAGCGTGAATATGCCAGTTTCACTCAAGAGCAAGTAGACAAAATCTTCCGCGCCGCCGCTCTGGCTGCTGCAGATGCTCGAATCCCACTCGCGAAAATGGCCGTTGCCGAATCCGGCATGGGTATCGTCGAAGATAAAGTGATCAAAAACCACTTTGCTTCTGAATATATCTACAACGCCTATAAAGATGAAAAAACCTGTGGTGTTCTGTCTGAAGACGACACTTTTGGTACCATCACTATCGCTGAACCAATCGGTATTATTTGCGGTATCGTTCCGACCACTAACCCGACTTCAACTGCTATCTTCAAATCGCTGATCAGTCTGAAGACCCGTAACGCCATTATCTTCTCCCCGCACCCGCGTGCAAAAGATGCCACCAACAAAGCGGCTGATATCGTTCTGCAGGCTGCTATCGCTGCCGGTGCTCCGAAAGATCTGATCGGCTGGATCGATCAACCTTCTGTTGAACTGTCTAACGCACTGATGCACCACCCAGACATCAACCTGATCCTCGCGACTGGTGGTCCGGGCATGGTTAAAGCCGCATACAGCTCCGGTAAACCAGCTATCGGTGTAGGCGCGGGCAACACTCCAGTTGTTATCGATGAAACTGCTGATATCAAACGTGCAGTTGCATCTGTACTGATGTCCAAAACCTTCGACAACGGCGTAATCTGTGCTTCTGAACAGTCTGTTGTTGTTGTTGACTCTGTTTATGACGCTGTACGTGAACGTTTTGCAACCCACGGCGGCTATCTGTTGCAGGGTAAAGAGCTGAAAGCTGTTCAGGATGTTATCCTGAAAAACGGTGCGCTGAACGCGGCTATCGTTGGTCAGCCAGCCTATAAAATTGCTGAACTGGCAGGCTTCTCTGTACCAGAAAACACCAAGATTCTGATCGGTGAAGTGACCGTTGTTGATGAAAGCGAACCGTTCGCACATGAAAAACTGTCCCCGACTCTGGCAATGTACCGCGCTAAAGATTTCGAAGACGCGGTAGAAAAAGCAGAGAAACTGGTTGCTATGGGCGGTATCGGTCATACCTCTTGCCTGTACACTGACCAGGATAACCAACCGGCTCGCGTTTCTTACTTCGGTCAGAAAATGAAAACGGCTCGTATCCTGATTAACACCCCAGCGTCTCAGGGTGGTATCGGTGACCTGTATAACTTCAAACTCGCACCTTCCCTGACTCTGGGTTGTGGTTCTTGGGGTGGTAACTCCATCTCTGAAAACGTTGGTCCGAAACACCTGATCAACAAGA